>Ga0209456_10000012_pt1 | contig 84689 bp, 82 predicted proteins | sample COG_11_FD_184755 | JGI IMG/M metagenome (GOLD analysis project Ga0209456, IMG submission 184755) | Pelagic marine sediment microbial communities from the LTER site Helgoland, North Sea, for post-phytoplankton bloom and carbon turnover... | ecosystem: Environmental > Aquatic > Marine > Neritic...
CATCATCGACTAGCTCGTGGACGCCCGCGGGTGTCATTCCGACACGAAATTCGAGCGTCTTAATCTCTTTCGGTACTCCGATCTTCATGGCTCTCTCCCAAACCTGAAACCGTTTTGTTATGCGGCAACAATAGCGCGTGTTTCACGGCATTGGCTTGCGTATTTAGTGACTTTTCGCGCCATTTATGGCAGTTTCTGCGTCTCTTTTGATATTTAACGCAATATTCTGCGATGAAACTTGATCGATACGACAGGTTGATCCTCGATGCACTCCAGAAGGACGGCCGCACCAGCAACGTTCAGCTCGCCAACCTCGTCAGTCTCTCCGAATCCGCCTGCCTGAGGCGCGTGCGCAGCCTCGAGGAATCGGGGCTCATCGACCGCTACGCCGCGCTCGTGAGCCAGGCGAAGGTAGGGCTGTCGGGCAATGTTTTCGTATTCATCGGACTGCACCGCGAGGAGGAAAGCGAACTCGCGGCGTTCGAAGACGCCGTTCGTAACATTCCCGAGGTCATGGAATGTTATCTTATGACCGGTGAATTCGATTACCTGTTACGCGTCGTCGTGTCGGACATGGCCGATTTCGAGCGACTGCACCGGGATTCGCTGACGCGCCTGCCCGGCGTCGCACGCGTCAACTCGAGCGTGGCCATTCGCACCGTCCAGAAAAAAACCGAACTTCCGCTACGCTAATTATGCTCCCAGCCGATTCCGTACCAGACCCCGCCAGCCATTATCACGACGTCCGTGGCACGACCCTGTTGCTGGCGGCGAACCTGCAGCCAGAGGACATGGTCGTGCAATCGATGCCGGACGTCAGCCCCACGAAATGGCATCTCGCGCACGTCACCTGGTTCTTCGAACGCTTCGTGCTCGAGCCGCATCTCGAGAACTACTCGCGCTTCGACGATGAGTACCACTACCTGTTCAACTCTTACTACTACACGGCCGGTGAGATGCACGCGCGGCCCAGGCGCGGCCTGTTATCCCGGCCGACGCTGTCCGACATCCTCGACTACCGCTCGCACGTCGACGCAGGGATGCAGCAGCTTTTGCAGACGCGCTCGGACGATGCAGAGATCGCGCAGCTGACCAGGCTCGGCCTGAACCACGAACAGCAACACCAGGAGCTGTTGCTCACCGACATCAAGCATGTTTTTTCCTGCAATCCGTTGCAGCCGGCCGTCAGCGAATCGCTGGCGACGCCGCCCGCAGTTGCGGTTCCCGGTCACGCGTTTGTCAACGGCCAGAGCGGCCTCGTGAAGATCGGTGCGCCCGATGATGGCTTCTGTTTCGATAACGAGACGCCGCGTCACGATGCACTGCTGCACCCTCACCGGATCGGCAATCGCCTGATCACGAACGGCGAGTACCGCGAGTTCATCGCCGATGGCGGCTACGGCAAGTGCGAACTCTGGCTGTCCGACGGTTGGGCTACGATCAACGAGCGCGATTGGCAAAGGCCGCTTTACTGGGACGAAGCGCTCGAGACCGAGTTCACGCTCGGCGGGCGCAGGGAGATCGTGGACAGCGCGCCCGTCTGCCACGTGAGTCTCTACGAGGCGGATGCTTTCGCACGCTGGGCCGGTGCACGCCTGCCGACGGAATTCGAGTGGGAGCACGACGCCGCGAACGAGCGCGTCGCAGGCAACCTGCTCGACTCGGGCTACTGGCACCCGGTCGCAGGCGCCACGCCGCAGTTCTTCGGCGATGCCTGGGAGTGGACCTCGTCGTCGTACGCGCCCTACCCCGGTTTCAAACCGCTCGACGGGTCGCTCGGCGAGTACAACGGCAAGTTCATGTGCAACCAGGTGACCGTACGCGGCGGCTCCTGCGTCACGGCGGGCGATCACGTACGTGCCAGCTATCGCAGCTTCTTCTATCCCGATGCACGTTGGCAGTTCCTGGGTTTCCGGCTCGCCGGAGATGGCCATGACTGACGAGATTGCAGCACTGGTCGAGGGCTTGAGCCGAGAGCAGAAAACCATCTCGCCGAAGTACTTCTACGACGAGGCCGGTTCGCAGCTATTCGACAAGATTACGGAGCTGCCCGATTACTACCTGACCCATGCCGAGCTCGACATCATGCGCGATCGTGTCGACGAGATGGGTGCGCTCATCGGCAAGCAGGCAAGCCTGATCGAGTTCGGCGCCGGTTCGAGTCTCAAGACGCGTATCCTGCTCGAGCACCTCGACGACCTCGCCGCGTACGTGCCCGTCGATATCTCGGAAGATCACCTGCGGTCATCGGCGGCAAGAATTCGCTCCGAGTTCCCGGATCTCGATGTCTGCCCTGTCGCCGCGGACTTCACGCACTCGTTCCAGTTGCCCACGCCTCGCGTCACGCCGATCAAGAACGTCGTCTATTTCCCCGGCTCGACGATCGGCAACTTCGAACACGATGCCGCGATGCAGCTACTGCGCGTCATGCACACGGAAGCGGGCGAAGGCGGTGCGTTACTGATCGGCGTGGACCTGCAAAAAGATGAGGGAATCATCGATCGCGCGTACAACGACGCGGCCGGGGTGACGGCAGAGTTCAACCTCAACATGCTGCGGCATCTCAATACGAGTTACGGCGCCAACTTCGATCTCGATGCGTTCGAACATCGTGCGGTTTACGATCCCAACAAGGGTCGCGTCGTCATCGAACTTATCAGCCAGGAAGACCAGTCGTTCGTACTGGGCGACACCGAGTTCGACATCGCCGACGGCGAGACCATCCTCACCGAGTACTCGCACAAGTACACGCTCGAAAGCTTCGCCCGCATGGCCGAAGACGCCGGCTTCGAGGTAGCGAAAGTATGGATGGACGCCGACGAGCTGTTCAGCGTCCAGTACTGCACGCGTAAATAAAGGGGACAAAAAAGGGGACAGTGACCTTAATTAAATAATTAAGGTCACTGTCCCCTTTTTTTAAGCACTGTCCCCTTATTTTGGTGGGACGAATTCCTTGGGTGCGGACGAGCCGCCCGTGAAGAAGAACTTCTCCATCTCCGTCTCGAGGAACTTGCGGGCGTCGGGTTCGATCGGCGTCAGGCGATACTCGTTGATGAGCATGGTCTGGTGTGCAAGCCAGCGTTGCCACGCCTCTTTCGATACGTTCTCGTAGATACGTTGCCCGAGCTCTCCCGGGTAGGGGGCATAGTCGAGGCCTTCGGCCTCCTTTCCCAGCAAGACACAGTTAACAGTGCGTGACATCGTTGCTCTTCTTCAGTTGATCGATCAGTTTTCTCACGGGCGCCGCGATACCGCCGGGCGGTAGTTCGTCGAGTCGATGCCAGGTGGCATCGTCGCCGTCCGCTACTTTACTCAATGGCGACTCGATGCGCACGAGTATCGGCTGGATGTCGAGGTCGTAGTGGCTGAAGCTGTGGCGCAATGCCGGCCAGGCCTCGGTCGAGAGCGCCGAGCCATTCAGCTTTTCTGCGCACCAGTCTTCGAGCGTGCGCTCGCCAAGCTCGGGCAGGCTCCACAGGCCGCCCCAGATGCCGGCCTCGGGGCGCCGTTCGAGGTACACATACCGGTCACTATTGGCGATGAGCATGGTCGTCTGTCGCTGCGGCTTTTCCTTCTTCGGTTTGCGGCCCGGGTAATCGAAAACCGTGCCCGCGGCGAGAGCGCTGCAATCCTCGTTAACCGGGCAGTCTGCACAACCGGGGCTGCTGCGCGTGCACAGGGTTGCGCCGAGGTCCATGATGGCCTGCGTGTACGCGGCGTTGCGCGCTGTCGGTGTGTTGCTCTCGGCAACCTGCCACAGCGCATTCGCGACGGCGGTCTTGCCTGCCCATCCCGCGATCGCCTCGTGCCGGGCCAGGACTCGCTTGACGTTGCCGTCGAGAATCGGGTGCCGCTGATCGAGGGACAGGCTCAGTATCGCGCCGGCCGTCGAGCGACCGATACCCGGCAGCGCGGTCACCGCGTCGATATCGATCGGGAATTCCCCCGCGTGCTCGTCGCGAATGACGCGCGCAGCACGATGCAGGTTGCGAGCACGCGCATAGTAGCCGAGCCCCGACCAGTGATGGAGCACGTCGTCCTGCCCGGCATCGGCCAGCGCAGTCACGTCGGGGAAACTCGCCATGAAGGCCTCGAAATACGGGATCACCGTTTGCACCTGCGTCTGCTGCAGCATGATCTCGGAGATCCAGACCCTGTACGGGTCGACGTCCTGTTGCCAGGGCAGGTCCTTGCGGCCGTGATCGTCGAACCACTCCAGCACGCGGTCCGCGAAGCTAGTCAACGGCGATGCCTCCCTCGTCGATCGTCGTTCCGGGTTCCTTACCAACGCGCTGCGCGATGACCTCTATCCTGTCGATCGCGTCGCCGCCGTCGTTCTTGAGTTTGCGCTTGATCGCCCACGGGCCGATGCCGGGCGGCACCCAGAACTTCGGTTTCATGTACAGGTGGTACTTGACGACCGTGCCGCCGTCCTCGGGCTTGAACGTCCAGACTTCATCGGCCTTGTCGAAGTCGCTCCTTTCCGGGTCCGCGAAGGCGCGCAGCACTTCGTTCTTCTCGAGTTCGACATAGCCATTGCGCTCGAACGACAGGCAGAAGAACAACACACAGCCCCTGTGCTTGATGTGATACTGAGGCCTGCCCTGGTCGTCGGCCTTCTCGTCGCTCGCTTCGACGATCGCGCTCGAGAATTCCGTTGACAGGTCCCATGTCTTGAACACCTCGAACACCTGGCCCACGGTCGCGTCGAACCAGACCTCCGAGACCATCGTGTAGTAGCCGTCCTCGTAGTCCACGACGACGCTGCGCATTTGCGCCGCCGACGCGGCCTGCATCGCCACGAGCGACACCACTGTGACGATCAGTGCGCGCATCACCGGCCGAAGATGTCCTTGAGCTTGTCCTTGATCTTGTCTTCGATCTCGTCCTCGACCTTGTCGCGGAGCAGCTTATCGAAATCGGGCCGCACGCTGGGCGACTCGAGCGGACCCGTGATTTTTAACGGAATCTCGGCCTCGGTGAAATCGTCGAGCTCTTCCTGCGTGACGCCCGTCATCGATTCCGGGCGCTCGAGTACCCGCGCCGTCATGCCATAGTCGATCGTGGCGGCCACGAGGTCGACGCTGCCCTTGCCGCGCAGGTGCATGAACGGCAATTCCGCGAAGAAGTCGTCGTTCTGCATAACCCCGTTCTGCACCACGCCGCTTGCGGTCACCGAACTGAATTTCGTGCGCGCCGGCAGTTCCGGTTTCGGCGGTACCTCCTGCCTGAGCTTCGCGCGCGCTCTCCGCAGCTCGTACCAGATGTCAGTGCCTTCGTACGTGCCGTCGACGAGCTCGAAGGACATGTTGCCACCCAGGCTCTGCAGGATGGCGGCCGTATCCTCGCCACGCCCGCCGAGCTTGAACGCGCCGGCGATCGTACCCGTGATGTTGTCCTGCTCGAACATCGCGGCTGCGAGGTCCGCGAGATTCACGCCTTCTATTTTCTCATCCAGGGAAAGCGATGGTGTGGTGCCCGACACGTCGATGCGCACGTCACCGCTGTAATTGCCGCCGAAAAGGTCGGCGCTGATCGGATGCAGGCGCAGGCGTCCCCCGCCAATGTTCAGGCCGAGTTCGACATTCTTGAACTCGATCGCGTCGAGCGTGGCCGCTGCGATGGCCAGGCTGCCCCGCGCCTTGAGCGGCGCGATCAGCTCGGACGGGATCTCGACCGGTACGGTTTCCGTGTCTTCACTCGCTGCCTCGTCCGATGACGGCTCCATGTAGCGGCCCAGGTCGATGCGATCCGCTTTGAGGTCCATCTGGTACGCGCCGGTCTCCGTGAGCGGAACGGCGAGCGCACCGCGGAAGGTCGTGTCGTCGAGCTCGATATTCACGTCGCTCAGCTCGATGGCGGTCGCCTTGACGGCCGCGGTCGCATCGATGACGACACTCGACAGCACCGAGGGATCTGCCGTCTCGGGTACCTCGGCGTCGAATAATTCCATAAGGCTCCTCGGCGAGAACGCGGCAACCTCGATCTTTGCCACGGGCTCGACGTCGCCCGCGTAGGAAAAAGGCTCGACGTCGCCCGAGATGTCCATGCCCAGCACGCTCATCTCGACGGGCTGCATCGTGACGACCTGCTCGGCGGTCTGCACGACGATGCCGTTGGTTTCAATACTGAACGGTGTAAGTGTGGACACGACTCCATCGAGAACGCCCGTAACCGAGATGCCGTCGATCTCGAGGTCGCCACCCTGTCCCGAGATCGTGCCGATCGTGAGATCCGCCTCGCCCAGGCTGTAGCGACTGTCGTTTGCCGCATCGAGATAGCGGATCGTGGCGTTGCTGAAGCGTATGCCCGCGACGTCGACGTCCGCGTCAACCGCGGTATCGCCTGCCGCTTCCTCGCTTGTTTCGGTGGTTACGGCCGGCTCCTCCGCAGAGAGGTCGTCCCAGTTGTTACCCTGGCGGTTCTCCTCGAGGTTGAGCACGAGCGAATCGACCGCAATGGTGCCCACGGCGATTTCCCGGCGCAGCAGCAATGGCATGACCTGCACGCTCATCTCTGCGCTCTCGAAGCGCGCGAACGGCTCGTCGCCAAAGCCCGGCGCGTTGCCGAGCCTCGCGTTGCCCACCTCGACCGCGAGCCACGGGAACAGCGAGATCGAGACGTCGCCCTCGATAACGAACTCCCTGCCCGTCCGATCCTTGACGGCCACCGAGATGTCCTCGCGGAAGTCGTTGGCATCGAAAAACAGGAACAGGATGATGGCCACGATCGCGAACAGGGCGATAACGGTTGCGAGCAGCCAGGCGAGGATCTTTACGGGTCGGTTCATCTCGGAACCTTCTTTGGTCGGGCCGTCAAGGGTACCAAAACCCGCGCAAAAAAAACCGGGCCACGAAGGCGGCCCGGCGTGGTTTGAGCCTGGGGATTCTAGTTACGGCACATGCTCAAATCACCATTCATTGTCGACATCTCCACGCGGCCATCGCCATCACCCTCGGTGAAGTTCAGCTCCCAGCCCGGAGTGTACTTGCTCGTGCGCTCGGCCTTCGGGCCGAAACAGTTGCGGATACTGCCGTTGAAGGTGTCGATCTCGATCTTGGCGGAAACATCGCCCGCGAACTCGACATCAATATCGCCGTTCACAGTCTCGGCCGTGAACCGACCACCGTTCCTGAGTTCGGCCTGGAAGACGATTTCGCCATTGACCGTGTTGAGGTTGGCGCGATCGAAAGAGCCTTCGTCCACGACCACGTCGCCGCTGACCGATTCAGCCCGGACCGTGCCCGCCACGCGGAACACCGTGACGTCGCCGGATACCGTGTTTGCGCTGGTTTCGTTATCGCTCTCGTCGCCGTCAATCCTGACATCGCCACTCACCGACTCAGCCCGGACATCGTTCACGGCAGATTCGGTCGTGACATCGCCACTTACCGTGTTCAGGCGTTGCACCCCATTTACGTCGGTTACATCGATGTCGGCGCTTACGGCGCTCACGTCAACGGAACTGTTCTCGGGCACCTGGATGCGCAGGTCGCTGTCGATGCCATGGCCGCCCTTCTTCGGCACCTTGACCTTGATCGTGATCCTGTCCTTGTTCCGCTCGAACACGAGTTCCTCGACCTTGCGTCCCAGCGTCCCGGTCACTTCCACTTCATCGCGTGACCATCCTTTGACCACGACCGAACCCGCAATGTTCGACACGTTGACCTGGCCATCCGATGCGGCGTCCAGCGTCCGTTCGACCTCTTTGGCCATCATCGGCGCCGCAAGCATCAAGCCAAAAATCAATACAATCAGTCTCTTCATCATCTTTCTCTCTTACCTCACCGGTCGGCACCAGGCCAACTAGATATCTAGATATCGTTTCTCCGCATTACGTCTCGTGTCAGGCCGCCGACGCGCCGCAACAACTCCAGTTCGTCGCGGTAGGTGCGCAAGAGCCGTTCCTGCAACAGCGTGTTGCCCGGTTCCTGCTCGAGGGCCTGGTTGATGTCGAAGATCGCTTTCTGAACCAGCTCGAGGTTCGTCTGGATCTCCGCTCGTGTTTCGGGTGGCAACCGTTCCAGCTCGAACTCGAACTCGGCTACGAGCGCGTTGCGAGCGTCCTGGAAACCGGGGCCCAAGTTGTAGCGACTGCCGAATGATGCCTGTTCGAAAACGAGGTCGGGAGTCACCTGCACAATTGGCTGCGCATCGTCTTTGACCGCCAGGTACGTGACGGCCGAAGACGCGCCGACGAGCAACAGAACGGCTGCCGCCTGGGCGAACATCGGCGTCCAGCGCGGCCGTTTCGGCGCGGTGATCGCCTCGGCAATGCCGGGCCAGAGATCGCGCTCGGGGCTGATCCCGGTCGCAAGCTGGCGTGCGGCCCTGCTCAGTTTGTCATCGTTTCGTTCGGTCATGCCTCAAATCCCTGTTCTTCCAGTTGTTGCGCCAGGAGCCTGCGCGCCCGGTGCAGCTGTGCCTTGCTCGTGCCTGCCGCTATGCCCAGCATGCTGCCGGCCTCGTCGTGGCTGTAGCCATAAACGGCGTGCAGCAAGAAAACATGTCGCGCGCCTTCCGGGAGCCGCTCGATTGCTGCCGACAGGTCCCGTAGCTCGCCCGTATCGCCGGTAGAAAGCGGTGCGGGGGCCGTGTCGGCAACCATCTGGATACGCTCCTGCTCGCGCTTCGACTTGCGGATCCTGCCAAGCACCGCGTTGACCGCGATGCGATGCAGCCAGGTTGCGAAAGCGCTGTCGCCACGGAACTTGTCCAGCTTGTTCCAGGCCTGGATGAATGCTTCCTGCACACAGTCTTCCGCTTCGCTGACATTTCCGGTCATCCTCAGGCAAAGTCCGTATACCTTGTCGACGTGGAGGCGATACAGTGCCTCAAACGCCTGCGCGTCCGATCGCTGGGCCTGGCGTATCCAGGCAGCCTCATCAGCGGCTAAATCGGGGGTAGTGCTAACCATTGCCTGACTATAGTCGCTGGTGTTCGCGGTCAAAAGCGCTGCCAAGTACCTTTTCTCCCTTTCTCTTGACCTTTTGATGCCTCCGACGGGCCCAGGGTTTGAATCCTGAGCCGTTTCCTGGACAAAAAAATCGTTCAAGCGACTGTGTTTGCTCGGGATTCTGGTATTATTCGCCTGCCCGTGGGGGACCTTCGGCAGCAGCAAAACAACGAAAACAATCTATGGCACATAGACAAGCTTGTCCGTATTCGGAATCAACCGATCTTAAAGCGGGCAAGTTGCCACCAGCGGATACGGGCTCCTGATGTCGGGGCATTCCATTCTCTACCTCGGCCGCGGCGAGTTCGCGGCCGACTATCTTGCTGAACTCGAGACGCTGCCGTGTTGCACACTGCTGACGCGTAGAGCCTCACCCGAGCTTCCCGAAGATGCTTCTTACGTGGTTGATCTCGTGCTGCTCGAGATCGGCCCGGAAACTGTGAACTCGGGCGACTCGCTCGCGGCGCTCATCCACTCGCTCGAACCGTATCCCGTGATCGCGCTCACGCAGAAAGAATATGAGCACCGCGGTATCGCGGCCGTCGGCGCGGGCGCGGAAGCCTGTATCTGTGTCGATGACATCTCGGTCGAGGCCCAGGAATCAGTCTTCGATCACGCGGTGCAACGCGGCCATCTGCAGCGCCGGTTGTCCGACTCGGACATGACCGTGCTGTCGATCCTCAAGGACATTAACGACGGCGCCATTGTCGTGGACACGCAGGGGCATGTTCTCGATATCAATCCCGCAGCCCGGACGATCCTGGGACTCCGGCCGCGTGTGCAGCCTGACGACAGCTGGGAACAGACGTTTTGCTGCATTGACGAGCACGGCAAATCCTACAAGAATTCGGCGGACCTGCCGCTGGTCCGGGCACGCAACGGCGAGAAGTTCTCGTCACAGGTTGCCATCTATCGTGCGCCCGAGCAGCCCGACGTAGTGCTGAGCATCAACGGACAGGGTCTGTTCGATGGCAATCGCGCATTGATCGGTGGCGTCATCACGTTCCGCGATATCACGGAGCAGACGCGCAAGACCATCGAACTCGAAAAGCGTGCGCAGTTCGACGAACTGACCGGCCTCGCGAATCGCAGCCTGTTCACGGAGCAGCTCTCGCGCGCAATCGGTCGCAGCCAGCGTAAAGGGGCGCCGCTTGCCACGCTCTTCATCGACCTCGATCGCTTCAAGTCCGTCAATGACACGCTTGGCCACGACATTGGCGATGCCCTGCTGCGCGAAGTTGCGAAACGGCTCGGGAAGAACCTGCGCATCGGCGATTTCGTGGGTCGTTGGGGCGGCGATGAATTCGTCGTGTGCCTCGAGGATTTCGGCGAAGCCGGCAACGCCGCGGCGGCGGCACAGAAGCTTCTGCTGGTCCTGTCGGAGAAGTACCAGCTCGGCCAGAGCGAAGTTTATGCGACACCGAGCATCGGCATCGCGATGTACCCGGACTCCGGCGATAATGCAGCCCGGCTGATCAAGGCGGCCGACATCGCCATGTACGAAGCCAAGAAACGCGGCGGAAGTCGCTTCCAGTATTACTCGAGTTCGCTGAACACCAAGCTCGCGCAGCGCGAAGAGCTCGAGGTCGGGCTGCGCCACGCGCTGGTCCGCAACGAGTTTGAATTGCATTACCAGCCGCGCGTCGATGTCACAAGCGGTCGCCTTATCGGTCTCGAGGCATTGCTGCGCTGGCAGCATCCGCGCTTCGGCCTGCTGTCGCCTGCGCGCTTCCTGCCGATACTCGAAAGCAGCGGCCTGATTCACTCGGCGGGCGAATGGGTCATCGCGACGGCGTGCCGGCAGCTCGCGGCCTGGCAGCGCCGCTTCGAATTACCGGACCTGTCCGTCGCCATTAACCTGTCGACGCAGCAACTCATGCACCAACGGCTCGTGGAGGCCGTGGCCAGGTCACTGGCCGATACGGCAATGGACCCCGGCTGCATCGAACTCGAAATCGGCGACGGCGATATCGTGCGCAAGCGCAGCACCGAACTCGAAACGCTGCGTGGCTTGCGGAAGCTCGGCGTACGTCTTTCGCTCGATCACTTTGGTACGCGCGACGTGTCGTTCGAGTCGCTCGACAATGGCTTCATTGACAGCTTCGTGCTGGACCAGTCGCTGATCGTGGACGTCGAAGAGAACAACAGTCACCAGCGCATCGTGCGCGCGGCCATTGCGATGGCGCAGGGCCTCGACATCGAGGTTGCGGCCGAGGGCGTCGAAACTGTCACGCAGCTCGAGTTCCTCAAGAGCTGCAACTGTGACCTCGCGCAGGGCTACCTCATAAGCCGGCCGATGCAGCCCGAAAAAGTTTCTGCGATTCTGCGCAGTGAAATCGCGGGCACCTCGCTGCTTGCCCGCGGCATGCCCTGATACACCGCCCGGCCTCGCCACCATGCGAGCAGCGATCTTCGACATGGACGGTCTTCTCATCGACTCCGAGCCACTATGGCGTGAAGCCGAAGTTGACGTGTTTGGCTCCGTCGGTGTGCCGCTTACCGAGGAAATGTGCCGTCAAACGACGGGGCTGCGTCACGATGAGGTGGTGCGGTACTGGCACGCCCGATACCCATGGAATGAGCCGGGCATCGATAAGCTGACCGGGCAACTGCTCGACGCGGCCCAGGCCCTGGTCGTGGAACGCGGCGTACTCATGGCGGGCGCGCGGGAGACCATCGAGAAACTGCATCAGTATGGACTGCGCCTGGCGATCGCCTCGTCGTCGCCAATGTCGCTTATCGAAGCCGTGGTCGACAAGTTCGACCTGGGCGAGTTCTTTGCGGTACTGCATTCGGCGGAGAACGAGGTTGCCGGAAAGCCCGATCCCGCCGTTTACCGAACTGCGATGTCGTTGCTGGGTGTTGCACCTCACGAATGCATCGCGCTCGAAGACTCGGTGTCGGGAGTTCGTGCGGCCAGGTCCGCAGGTGCGATGGTGATCGCGGTGCCGGATCCCGAAAGCGCGCACCGGCCGGAGTTCAGCGAAGCCGACGTGGTGTTAGCGTCGCTCGAGGATTTTTCGCTCAATATGATTGAAGCCTGAGGGCGCCAATAGAAGCCGCGCCGGAGCGGGGCATACGAGTATCTCACTCGCCCGCTTCTATTGGCTCCTGTACCCACTTGCGAGGATCATCATTGAAGGTCAGTAATCGAATGCGCCAGCCACCGACTTTGCGCTCGGCGATTACTACGTAGTTGCCTTCGGGAATCGTCGTTCGCATGCCATCGTATTCCCAGACGAGTCGGGATCGGCCGCGGACGATGCCGATGTCGCCCGCTACGAATACCTCGGCTGGCTCCCTCTTCCACTCCGGAACGACCGTCGGCGGATAGTCCGGGTTAAACCAGAAGTTCCGGATCGCTTGCTCGCCCTTGATCGGCGCATCACCATGATGCGGCACGATCGTGGCGTCCTCGGTGAACAACGCCATCACCCCATCGGCATCGCCCTCTTGCCACTCTGTCGCATAAGCCTGGTCAAGCGCTTTGAGCGCAGCGATGTCCTGTTGTTCGTCAGCACGCCCCGGTTGCGCCATTGCCAGGAACAAGATGACTGCCATGCCGGTGACTAGTCTCATCGGATCATCAAATACGCGCCAGCAAGCAACAGGACGACGGCTGCAATTCGATTGGCATCCAGTACCCTGGGCACGATTCCGAATGCCCCGTAGTGGTCGATCATCACTCCCGCCAACAGCTGGCCAACGATCAACATCGTGATCGCCGCTGTGGCACCGACTCTCGGTATCGTGTGATTCAGGGACAGGTAGAGCACGAGACCCAGCGCTCCACAGCCGAGCATGTACCACGGCAGACTGCGCCACTCCTGAATCTGCTCTCCACGGCGGACGATGAGCAAGAGCAGTGACGCCACAGCGCCACCGAGATGGACGATCAGGCTACTCGACGCCCCACCCACTCGTTGCCCCATCGCTCCCGCGATCGGACCCTGGGTGCCAACGGCAATGCCACCAAGCAATCCGATGGCGACTATCGTAATTGTCTCGATCAATGTCCCGTTCCTTGAATCACGTCGGCGCGCTACCGACAAATTGTTTGAATGCGAAGTTAGTTCACTCGAGCGACATGCCGCAATTCCAGCAGGCCGCGAACTGGCCTTCGTTTTCTTCGCCGCACTTCCTGCAGCGCCACGATTTCTCGGGGCTCTCGGCGTCAACGGCCGTAATCAACTGTGTCGCGCGATCGAAATCCAGGTCGTTCACGACCCATAGCTCCGGCCAGGTCTCGACGAAGGGCATCTCGCCCATGATCGAACCGAGATGCTCGTTGCGAATCTGGCAGGGGATACCTTCCGATTCAAGCAGGTTCTTGAAATGATTGATCGTGATCAGCGAATCAGCTGATGTGAGCTTTTTCATCCGCCGATCAGTGACCGTAAATAAGGCTGCGGGTCATCGCCTCGCTCGAGCACCTCGACGAGCGCCGACCCTACGATCGCACCAGCCGCGTGCCGACCGACTGCTGCCACGTCCTCGGGCGCACGAATGCCGAAGCCTGCGCATACCGGCAGCGACGAGACCGAGGTGACGTTATCCAGGTAGTCGGCGAGGTCCGACGGCAACCCCGCGCCGCCGCCCGTGATGCCGGTAATCGTGACCGCGTAAACAAAGCCGCGGGATGCGTCGCACAGCGTTTGCAGACGCTCGTCCGGCGTCGCCGGCGTCACGAGTTGAATAAGACCGAGGTCGCGCACTTCGAGTGCCGCCCTGATCTCCTCGCTTTCCTCGAACGGCAGGTCAGGCACGATGAACCCGCACACGCCTGCGGCAAGCGCACGCTCGGCCAATGCATCGTAGCCGAACGCCAGCAGCGGGTTCAGGTACGACATCATCACGAGCGGCGCATCGATCTCACCACTTACCGAGTCCAGTTGATCGAATATCCACTGCAGGCTGACGCCTTTCTTCAGCGCCTCGAAGCTGGATCGCTGGATCGTCATGCCGTCCGCCATCGGATCCGAGAACGGAATGCCGAGTTCGACAACATCACCGACGGCCGCGACGGCCTTGAGCGTATCGATGAACGTATCGGGGTCCGGGTAGCCAGCCGTAATGAAGGGCACAAGCGCCGGACGCTCTTCCTTGTTCGCGGCGTTGATCGCCGCGGTGATGCGTTTATGCGCCTGCATGACTGCGGGTCCTCGCGGGGTATTTCGTCAACGTCGGCATGTCCTTGTCTCCACGCCCGGAATTCCCTATCAGTATCTTCGCGTCAGGGTTTTCCCTGGCGTAGTCGCGCGCGGCGGCAAACGCATGCGACGTCTCGAGCGCCGTCAGGATACCCTCACTCGCGCATAGCTCTTCGAGCGCTTCCAGCGCCTCGTCGTCCTGCGCGGAAATATATTTTACGCGACCCGTCGCCTGCAGCAGCGCGTGCTCGGGACCGACGCCCGAATAATCGAGGCCGGCCGAGATCGAGTGCGTCTCCTGCACCTGGCCGTCATCGTCCTGCAGGATAATCGTGTACGAGCCCTGCAACACGCCCGGCGTCCCGGTGGCCAGCGTCGCGGCATTCTGTCCGAGACCGTCGCCCGTGCCGCCGGCCTCGACGCCGATCAACTCGATATCGTCCGCGAGCAGCGGATAGAACAGGCCGATCGCATTCGAGCCGCCGCCCACGCAGGCGAACGCGGCATCGGGAAGCCCGCCCGCCTGCTCGATCATTTGCTGGCGCGCTTCTTTACCGATGACCAACTGCAACTCGCGCACGAGGTAAGGATACGGGTGCGCGCCGACAGCCGACCCGAGCAGATAGTAGATGCCCTCGGGGTCGGTCACCCAGGTGCGCAGGGCCTCGTCGATAGCCGCGCGCAGGGTCTTGTCGCCCGACTCCACGGCTACGACCTCGGCACCGAGGCGCTCCATGCGATCGACGTTTGGCGCCTGCCGCTCCATGTCGACGGCACCCATGTAGACGCTGCAAGGCAGGCCAACCCGCGCGCAGGCTGCGGCTGACGCGACGCCATGCTGCCCGGCACCCGTCTCGGCGATGACACGTTGTGCGCCGAGTCGCTTCGCAAGTATGGCCTGGCCGATTGCGTTGTTGATCTTGTGGGCGCCCGTGTGTGCGAGGTCTTCGCGCTTCAGCCAGACCTCGGCGCCCCAGCTTTCGCTGAGCCGCGGTGCATAGGTCAGGGCCGTTGGGCGGCCAACCCACTCGCGCAGCTCCCGCTGGAATTCTTCCTGGAACGCCGGCTCGTGAAGGTGCTCGTGGACACCCTTTTCGAGGCGCTCGAACGCGGGCACCAGGGTCTCCGGCACGAAACGCCCGCCGAACGGTCCGAATCGTCCGCTTTCATCGGGCGTCTCGCCGTTGATAGTTGCTTCGAGAAGCGCTGACGCCTCGTCGGCCTGCAACAATGCACTCATAGGTCTTTCTCCGCGGCTCGCACCGCACTGATGAACTGTTCTATTCGCACTGGATCTTTCGCGCCCGGGGATGACTCTACGCCGCTCGAAACGTCGACACCGAAAGGCTGGACGGTCGCGATCGCGTCTGCAACATTATCCACTCCCAGGCCACCCGCGAGAATCATTTTTCCGTCGGCCGCCAGCGTCGCGGCGGCGGACCAATCGACGGTCTCACCCTGACCGCTCTGCGGGCCTTCGTAGACAAACGTACCGGCGACGTTGGGCCCTGTCCCGCCTTCGCGGAACACCGGCCAGCATTCGACCGGGTACGGCACATCCAGTGACTCGAAGTCCGCAGCATCCGTCTGCAGGACGTCCGGCTCGAACACGCGCAACACGTCGAGCCACTCCTCGTTCGCCGGGTGCAGCATCACGGCGACGCGTTTCACGTCTGCCGGAACGCCGCCGCTGATCTCCCGCGCGTGCGCCGGTGAGACCTTGCGCACCGAATCGGCGAACACGAAGCCCAGCGCGTTGGCGCCCGCATCGATGGCCGCATCGACATGCTGCCGTTCACTGAGCCCGCAGATCTTCACGAACACGTTCATGCCGTGACCGTGCCGGCTGCGCGCATCGCGGCCACGAGCCCCGCGGGATCGTCGCTCCGCATCAGCGCCGTACCGACGAGTGCGGCGCTATAGCCCCATCCTGCGACGCGGGCTGCGTCGTCCGCGTTGTGCAATCCGCTTTCGGCGACGCAGGTTGCATCGGGCAGGAGCGGGGCGAGTTTATGCAATCGCTCGCTATCAACAGCCAGCGTCCTGAGATTGCGGGTGTTGACACCCACCAGGAGTTGACCCGAAGCGGCACGATCCCGCTCGGCACTATTTTCGAGTAATTGCGACGCACGCCCGAGATCAGGTTCATCGAAGGCCTCGAGCAGCACGAACAGGTCGTGTTCCCAGGCTCGATCCAGCATCTCGCGCAGCTTCGCATCGGACAGCATGGCGGCTATCAGCAGTACCCCACTCGCGCCGGCTTTGCGTGCTTCTGAGACCTGCGAGGGTTCGACGAGGAAGTCCTTGCGCATGACCGGCGTGTCCGGCACGGCTGCAACGACCTCTTCGAGGTGCGCGATCTCGCCCGAGAAGCGGCTCGGTTCGGTGAGCACAGAAATGGCCGCGGCGCCGCCGCTGGAATACGAGCGCGCCCGCTCGGCACGATCGCTGTCGGGTGTCGCAAGATCGCCCTCGGCCGGCGATCGGTCCTTGATCTCGGCGATAACGTCGAAGTCGCCGAGCACCAGCGGCATCATGGACTTGTCGAAATCCCCGGATTCAAAACGCGGCAGCACGGCAGCACGCTCAGCGCTTGCCTTTGCCATCGTTTGCAGGAAATCGCTCATTGCCCCTGGAAGTGTGCCTTTAGCGTCTCGAGGAATTTCCGGGCCCTGCCGTCATCGATAGCCGCGGCGGCCCGCTGTACGCCATCGACCGGGTCTTTCGCCACGCCCTGGACCTCGAGCACGAGTGACGTGCCCATGAGCAGCGCGTCCCGATGTGCGCCCTTGTCCTCGCCCGTGAAAACGCTGATGAGTTCTCTCGCATTGTGTTCGGCATCGCCACCTTCGAGGTCTTCCGGCGTGCAACGCTGCAGCCCGTAGTCCTCGGGCGATCGGCGCGTTTCAGTCACGACGCCCGGGCGAACGTCATACAGCCAGAATTCGCCGGCTGGCGTCGCCTCGTCCCAGCCCGGTTCGCCGTGGACGACGAAGGCCCGGTCGAGCGGCATGCCCGCCAGCGTATCGGCCATGAGATTCGCCGTCTCTTTACTGTATGCGCCGATCAGATGGTACGGGGGCGCTGCCGGGTTGGTCAGCGGGCCCAGGATATTGAATACCGTGCGCACCGACAGCGCTCCGCGGATGGGCACGACGGCTTTCATAGCCGGGTGGTACGCGGGTGCGAACAGGAACGTGAAGCCGGTTGCCGCAAGACACTCCACGGCCTCTTTCTCGTGCAACGGCAGCGGCATGCCCAGGCACTCCAGCATGTCAGCGCTGCCCGAGCGGCTCGAAACCGAACGGTTGCCGTGTTTGACCACGCGCGCACCGCAGGCCGCTGCCAGGAGCCCGGTCCCCGTCGACAGGTTCAGGCTGCCGGAGCCGTCCCCGCCCGTACCCACTGTGTCGACCGTGGGCGCACCCGCAGGAATATCGGGGTGCACGGCGAGTTCTCGCATCGCCGTGGCGAAGCCACGAATCTCGTCGGCCGTTTCGCCCTTGGCGCGCAATCCGGCGAGCAGCGCACCGGCAAGCGCGGGCGGCAGTTCGCCCTCGGCCAGCTTGCACATCAGGTCGTAGGCCTGGACCTCGCTCAGGTCGTGGCCATCGAGCAGGCTGTCGAGCAGCTTGCTGTATTCACTACTCATGTCATGCTCATACGCATGAAGTTCACCATGAGCTGATCGCCCTCGGGCGTCAGCACGCTTTCCGGATGGAACTGCACCCCCTCAATGGGCAGCGTCTTGTGACGCACACCCATGATCTCGCCGCGATCGGTCTGTGCCGTGATGTCGAGCGAGTCGGGTAATGTGTCCTGCTCGGCGCACAGCGAATGGTAGCGGCCAACCTCGAAGGGATTCGAGATTCCCTCGAATATTGTCTGGCCGTCGTGCTTCACCATCGAGGTCTTGCCATGCATCAGGCGTTCGGCCCTCACGATCTGCCCGCCTTGCTGTTGCACGATGCTCTGGTGGCCGAGACACACGCCGAGGATCGGCAACCGGCCCGCGAATGCCTCGATTATGTCCAGCGACACGCCCGCATCTTCGGGGCGGCCAGGGCCCGGCGAAACCACGAGATGCGTAAGGTCGAGTTCCAGCGCCTCGGCGACCGTGATCGCATCGTTGCGCGGCACCATGACGTCGGCGCCGTGCGCCGCGAAGGCCTGCACGAGGTTATAGGTGAAAGAGTCGTAGTTATCGATAAGCAGCATGCGCACGTGCGAGAAGGATTCATGGGCGGCCATCACAATCCCTCCCCGGCTATTTCGAGCGCCCGCCTCAGGATCGCACTTTTCGCGAGCACTTCCTGGTACTCCCTGGCTGGAACCGAGTCGGCAACGATACCGGCCCCCGCCTGGAAACTGTACTCGTCGCCCGAGAATACGAGCGTACGGATCGTTATCGCCTGGTCCATGTCACCGCTGAGCCCGAAGTAGCCTGCGGTGCCCGCGTACAGGCCGCGGCCGACCTGTTCCATCTCCTCGATGATCTCCATGGCCCGGACCTTGGGCGCGCCAACGAGCGTGCCCGCCGGGAAGCTGGCTGCGAACAGGTCGAACTGGTCGAAACCGTCGGCGAGTTCACCCTGCACGCCGCTCACGATGTGCATGACATGGCTGTAACGCTCGATCGCGCGATATGGATCGACGCGCACCGACCCCGCGGTCGCGACACGCCCGAGATCGTTGCGCGCCAGGTCCACGAGCATGACATGCTCGGCCGCTTCTTTCGGGTCGGCCAGCAGCGCTTTCTCATTCGCACGATCCTCTTCGCGCGTGGCGCCGCGCGGCAGCGTGCCGGCGATGGGCCGCAGTGACGCCGTGCCGTGATTGAGTTTGACGAGGGCTTCCGGCGAGGAGCCGACGACCTGCAGGTCATTGAAGTCCAGGTAGAACATGTAGGGCGACGGGTTCAGCAATCGCAGTGCACGATACACCTCGAATGGCGGCACATCGGTCTTGCCGCGAAACAGCACGGACAGGACGATCTGGTAGATATCCCCCGCGGCGATGTATTCCTTGCACGCCTCGACGCGTTCCGAGAACTCCGCCTCGCTCAGGCTCGCTTCGGCGGGCGAGATCGTGATGTCGCCGTTCCCGGCAGGGATCGGCCCGCGCAGCGTCTCGATGACCTGTGCACGCAGCTCTTGCCTCTCGTCATCGGGCCCGTCGTGCAGCAAAGCGACGCGGCGCGTCAGGTGATCGAAGACCAGCAGGGAGGTCGGGGCCATGAACGCCGCATCAGGGACGCTGGTCTGCGGGTCCGTGTCCAAGGGCAGTTTTTCGAACAGGCGGACGACGTCGTAACCGGACACGCCGACGAGCCCGCCCGCGAACGGCAGCTCATCGTCGGGCATGGGCCGCGGCGCGAGCTGCAGCGCTTCGCGCAGGGCGTCGAGGTACTCGTGCTGGTCTTGCGGACGTGGCCTCGACTGGCCATCGATGCTGAGTCCCGCGGCGTCCATGCGCACTTCGACCGCATCACCGAAGCCCAGGAAGGAATAACGCGCAAGGCGTTCGCCACCCTCCACACTTTCCAGGAGAAAGCGTGGCCGTAGCCCCTTCAGCTTGAGGAAGGCCGATACCGGGGTATCGAGATCGGCCGCTATGTCGAACGGTGCCTGCATATGTCAGTCCAAAAAAAATGCCCATCCTGATTTAAAGAGATGGGCATCCGTTGTTCGTTTCGCTCAGCTAAATGTCAGCCAGCCGCCCCCTCTTGTGCGGGCAGCCACCACCAGCTGTTGATGAGCGATGCATTCATGGGCGGCAGTATCTCCGTGATCCCGATAAACGTCAATGGTTACGGGCGCAACTTGGGACGGGGTCATTCCGGCAGGTTCGGGTCGAACTCGATCGCGTCGAGGCGGGCCTGGGAAAGGCCATAGGCCTCGCGCCACTCGAGCCACCGCGGGTCATCATGAAGATTCCGCCAGGTGGGTGAAAATGCGCGGCGTTGCAAATAATTGAAATTGGTCGCCTGCATCTCGAACAGTCGCTCGAATGCGAGATCCTTCTTGTCCATCCAGGCAGCCGTCTCAGCGACGAAATACGAAAGGCCTCGCTTGTCCGAATAGTCGCTGCGGACAAGGTCGGCAAGCAGCGCCTCGGCCCGTTCGGTCTCCCCCAGTGAATACCGGGTCATCGCCTCGGAGCCGGACAGCACCATGCGCTGCCAGTTATTCAGATTTTCATCCTGCAACGACTCGAGGTAGTCGAGCGCCTCCCCGGGCTTGTCGTCGAGCAGCAGGATCCTGACGTAGTCGCCTTCGTTACCAGTCGCACTGGCCATGAAGCGTTCCTGCTCCTGCCTGGCGCGCTCATAGTCTCCCACGTACATCAGGCTCTCCACGAGGCGCCAGCGGCATTGGTGGCAGAGCGGATCGATCGCAACAGAATATTCGCCGAGGCGGACCGCCACGTCGAGCTTGCCGATTCGGCGCGCGAACAAGCCGGCCAGCCGTATGTGATCCGATTCCGTGAGGTCTTTCGCGAGTGCGCGGCTGTACAGCACCGCCGCTTCCTCGAACTCCCCGGCGAAAGCTGTGTTCCACGCATCCCACGCGTCGAGGTAGCCGCTCTCCGGGTCGAGCTCCTGCACCCGGTCATAGATCTCCTGCTGCAGGCGCTCGGATTCCTCCCACGCCAGGCCTTCACCTGTAAGAAACCAGTATGCCCTGGCCATCTGGTTCAGTGCCGGAACGTAGTCCGGGTCGATTTCCAGCGCGCGCGACAACAGCGCGTACATCTTCGTGCCGACACCTTCAGGCCGCACTTCGGCCAGTTGCCTGGCCTGCTCGACCAGCGAACGAACCTCGGGGTCCACGTTTCTCGATCCGGGCAGCGGCCTCAGGAGCGTGATCTGCAGGTTCGCCACGACGTCCGCCGCGATCTCGTCCTGGATCCGGAAAACATCGTCCAGCTCCTCGTCGTAGGTCTTGGACCAGAGATGCGTGTCGCTGCGTGCCTCGATGAGCTGCGCGGTCACGCGCACGCGATTGCCTGCCCTGCGCACAGATCCTTCCAGCACGTGGGCCACGTTGAGGCGCTCGGCGATCTCGGGAATCTCGAGCCCCTCGCCCCGAAAAGCGAAGGACGACGACCGCGATATGACCCGCAGGTCGCGTATACGCGCCAGCAGGTTGAGAACCTCCTCGGCGACGCCGTCGACGAAGTACACCTGCTCCGGATCTGAACTCAGATTGTCGAATGGCACGACCGCGATCGAGCGGTCGCCGTAGAACCCTGTCAGTGCCTCGGTCTTGGCCTGCTCGGCAACCTCGGCTTCACGTTCAACCGCCCGTTCCGGCGCCAGTACGAACTTGTCGAACGCGAAATAGGCGATACCAAGCGCGAGTACCGCGATAATCACACGATCCAGGTTGCGCGTCGTCCGTGGGTCCGATTGATATTCCCCGGTGTCGCGCCTGAGTCCTTCGGCCGTGTACTGGAACACCCATGCGAGACCGACTGTCGGCACGAAACCGATGGCCAGGACGATGATGACGTTGCGTATCGCGTCAGCGGAGAAGCCGATGAACGGAAATATAGTCTCGACGACCTGGACGATGACCCACGCAGAGACGAGATACGCGGTCGCTACGCGAATGACGTTGCGGCGTTGTAACTCTTCGTAAAGCATCAAAGTATCGCCTGCAAACCCCGTATTACTGTAGCAACTCCCTACAGCTCATACATGAACGGGAGCACTAGCGAGAAACCGATCCACATTATGATCGTGAGTGGTATACCCACCCTCAGGAAATCCGAGAACTTGTAGCCGCCGGCCGTCATGACGAGCAGGTTGGTCTGGTAGCCGTACGGGGTCGCGAAGCTCATGTTGGCCCCGAACAGCACGGCCAGCACGAATGGCTCCGAACTGACGCCCAGTTGCTGCGCGATGCTGATCGCGATCGGCGTGCCGATGACCGCGGCGGCATTATTCGAGACGATATTAGTCATGACGATCATGAGCAGGAGGAAAGCGCTCAGGATCATCGGCGGCGGCAGCGCCGAGGCGACGCCCACGAAGTTGACTGCGATCGCATCAGCCATGCCGGTGCCCATAAGGGCCTTGCCGAGGGCGAGCGCGGTCACAATGATCATGACGACCGGAATCGACAACGATGACGCGGCGTCGCGCCAGCTCAGGCAACCCGTCGCTATCATGAGGCCCAGGCCGATGAGCGCGCTGACCGAGATGGGCAGGACGCCGAGCGCCGCCGCGAGCACGACGAATGCCATGATCGAAAGCGCACGTTTGGCATGGTGCGTCTGCGGCAGGTTCGTCGTGCCGTCGAGCACCAGCATCGTGCCGCTGTCCTTGAGGTTGGCAATGGCCTCGCCGGTCCCCTGCACGAGCAGAACGTCGCCGGCGCGCAGGCGGATCATATTGAGATCGCCCGTGATCTGCGAGCTGGGCGCCCTCGCCCGATGCAGCGCCAGTGGCAAGAGGCCATAGCTGCTGCTGAAACGCGCTGCTGCGAGGCTGCGCAGATGCAGCGGCGAGCCGCGTGTGATGACGACTTCAGCGAGCTGCTGGCCCTCGGCCTGGAGCGGCGTCTCTTCGTCGACCGGGTGCTCACTGTCCGAGATATTGAAGAGCGTCGCTCCCAGTAACTGCTCGTAATGCTTGAGGTTCTCGGGCGAGTCCTTGACGAATAGCCGGTCGCCCGGCTGCATTCTTACCGAAGGCAGTTTCGCGAGGAACAGCGATTCGGTGCGCTGGATCTTGTCGATGCGCAGGTTGCCCTCGGCCTTGGCAAGAACTTCGGAGAGTGACTTGCCATCGGCAAAACCGCCTTCCTTGACGTGCAGCTGGGCGCTGAAGATGCGCGGCGACGTGTCGGCCATGGGCGGCGTACGATCCGGTACGAGCCGCGGTGCGACGAGCCACAGGTAAAGCACGCCGACACCGCCAACGATTGAGACGGGCAGCACCCATTCGAACATCGTGAACTCGTGCATTCCCATGTCGCGCGAAATGCCGACGACGAGCAGGTTGGTCGACGTACCGATCGTCGTGGACATACCGCCGATAATCGTCGCGAGACCCATCGGCAGCATGACGCCGGACACGGGGAACTTCGACCGCAGCGACGCACCGACAAGGATCGGCATGAGCAACACGACGATCGGCGTGTTGTTCATAAATGCACTGAGAATGGCGCCCGCGACGAGCGTCGTTACGAGTGCGAGTACGGGCCGCGTTGACCAGGCTCGCCCGACCACGTTGGCCAGCGGCTGCAGTGCGCCGGTCGTCTCCAGCGCCTTACCCACCATCATGAGTGCACAGATCGCCACGAGCGCTTCATTGCCGAAGCCGGCGAAGAAATCGATCGGGCCGACGATGACTTCACCGTCTTTCGTGTACGGGAACAGCGCAAAGCCGGCGACCAGGATGATCAGTATCGCCAGCGACGACGACTCGAGCGGGATATTGTCGCGAGTAAACAGGAACAGCGCGACGACAGTCAGTATCAGTACTGCAATGCCGTGAGCGTCAGGTGGTATCGATGGCAATACAGCCTCTCATTCGATTGCGTCGACGGCCGTCAACGGTATCCCAGATCACACCTGCTTCGCAACGAGCCCGGCGCGTTCGTCCTGGCCCAGGATAGCGCCCAACCGTTCATAGAAGCTTCTGAATTCCTTGACATTCCAGTGACTGATATCGACATCGCACTGAAACGACAGGCTATTTGCGCAACGCAGCAGCGGAAGAAGATCCATATAGCGCAAGTTGGCCGGCTGACGCGCCGGGAACACGTCCCATGGCGACATCATGAGCAGGTTGCGATGCCGGATGGCGTGGGCCGCAACGGCGTCCTGCCAGCGTGCCAGGGTATCGTCGCAACGCCGGCTGATGCGCGCACCCTCGGCGTCCAGTGCGGGACAGTAACCTCGTTCCTGCGCGAGCGTCCGCGAGCGATTTTCGAGCGTCGCATGCACGTGCGTTGCGAGCCCCTCCAGTTCCCTGAGCGTCGCGAACCTGGCCGGGTCTGCGCCGCGCAGCGCCACCACGCTTCCCCAGCCTTGAACGGCGATGGCGAGACGCCGATTAAGCCAGCTGTCTGACTGTACGGCCGGACTCCCCCAGCGCGTGGCGTCATGCAGCGCGTCACCGCTGTCGACACAGCTGATAAGGGCCTGCTCCAGTGCCGCGATCCGGATGTCGCCGCTGCTGTCCACGAAGCGCGCGAGATCGATCGGCCGGCTGATCCAGGCCGAACTCTGCGGCACCTGCATGCCGGTCGAAAGGCAGACCGTATCCGCATGCTCTTCCGCGAGCAGCGAACAGGGAGAGGAAACAACCGTGGGTACGACGACACTCGCGACGCCCCGCAACTCCCAGAGGCGCTGCCATACGAGGTCTGCAACGTCCGGCGATGGCCATTCCCTGGCGTTGATCACGAAGAACATGCCCCTGATTCTGGCTGTTTTCGGCATCCCCGGCTGCGTGTCTAAGTCGGCGGGACATGGAGATTTCCTTCCCGTTTGCACCGGGGGTCTGGCGTGTACCCCTGCGCAGGTGTACCTTTTGCATCCTTGACAGAGACAGGACCTCGAAATGCCCTCTTTTGACGTTGTGAGCGACTTCGACTCACACGAGGCAAGCAATGCCGTTGACCAGGCGAACCGCGAAGTCAACACGCGCTTCGACTTCAAGGGAACCGGCTCGAAATTCGAGCTCGAGGAACAGGTCGTTTCCCTGACGACGCAATCCGATTTCCAGCTCAAGCAGATGATGGACATCCTGCAGCAGAAGCTCGCCAGGCGCGGCGTCGACATCGGCTGCCTCGATGAGCAGGAACCCGAGTTTTCCGGTAACGAGGCCCGCCAGAAAGTCATCATGCGGCGCGGCATCGATGTCGATCGCGCTCGCAAGCTGGTGAAACAGATCAAGGCCGCTAAACTGAAGGTGCAGGCTGCTATCCAGGGAGACAAGCTGCGTGTCAGCGGCAAGAAGCGCGACGACCTGCAGGCCGTGATCGGCATGCTTAAAGAAACCGACATCGGCTTGCCGCTGCAGTACGAAAATTTCCGGGACTGAGCGACACGCCTGGCTGGAAGATCATGGTAACCGGTGTTCACAAATCACTTCGCCGCCAGGACATTACGTTCGAGGACAAGGACCAGGCGCTGCGTGACGACGTCCGCTCGCTGGGCGCGATGCTTGGCGATCTCATCCGGGAACAGGACGGCGAAGAGCTGTTCGAGCTCGTGGAGAATGCACGCCTGCGCGCCATCCGCCGCCGCGAGGGCAACGAAGTACCCGGGGAAGAACTCGCGCCCATTGTCGAGAACCTGCACCCCGACCTGGCGCTGCAACTGATCCGGAGCTTTTCGACCTACTTCCAGATGGTGAATACGGCCGAGAAGGTCCACCGCATTCGCCGGCGGCGCGAATACCTGCGCGACGTAGAGCACTACCAGCCCGGCGGTCTCGAGGACACGCTCATCAAACTCAAGGCGTCCGGCATGGACGTCGATGGGCTGCAGGCCCTGCTGGACTCGATGCTGATCGAGCCCGTGTTCACGGCACATCCGACCGAACCGACGCGGCGCACGATACTTCGCAAGGAACAGAACATCGTCAAGCATTTCGTCGACTTGCTGAACCCTACGATGACGCCGCAGGAAAACCACGCGGCGCAGCAGAACATACGCCTGCTTGCGACAACGGGATGGCAGACCGATGAGCACCCGTCGGAGCAGATGACGGTCGCCGACGAACTCGAGCACGTGCTGTTTTTCGTCACCGACGTTCTGTACCGTGCCATGCCGCCTTTCTACGAAGATATTCGCGCCGCGATCGACCGTATCTACGGCGAGGAAGGCAAGAACGTGGACCTGCCGAATATAGTCAGCTTCGCATCCTGGGTCGGCGGCGATATGGACGGCAATCCCTTCGTGAACGCCAAGACGATTCGCGAAACCCTGGCCAGGCAGCGTTCGCTGATCCTCGACCTCTACTACAAGGAATGCGCCACGATCTCGGCCAAGCTCAGCCAGTCCGCGGACCGGGCAACTTTTGGCGAGGGCATGCTCGATCGTATCGAGGAGTACCGGGGGATCTTCCCGAACGCCTATCACGCTGTGCCCGCGCGTCACCGGGAAATGCCCTACCGCGTCTTCCTGCGCCTTATCCAGGCGCGCCTGCAGTCCACCTACGACGACGACATCTTCCCGTACGAGAAAGTCGAGCAGTTGACGGCCGACGTGGAGCTGATTGCCGAGAGCCTGTCGTTCAACAAGGGCAAGCACGCGGGCCTGTTCGCCGTGAAGCGGCTGCTGCGGCGCATACATACCTTCGGCTTCCACCTGGTGACCCTCGATGTGCGGCAGGACGCGGAGGTGCACCGGCGCGTCGTCGGCGAATGCCTGGGCGAGGACGATTGGCTCGAGATGTCCGCCGAGGACCGTAGCGAGCGCATCATCGAAGCCATCCGCACGCGCGAGAGTGCGCCGATGACACTGAGCACGCGCGCCCGCAAGACGATCGCGGTCTTCCAGGCAATCGCGTTCTGCCGGCGCAAGTACGGATCGAAAGCGATCGGCCCGTTCATCATCAGCATGACCCAGGGTGCCGACGACATTCTCTCGGTGCTGCTGCTCGCACAATGGAGCGAGCTGCACAATCGGCGGGGCGAAGTGCCGCTCGATATCGCACCGCTGCTCGAGACTGTGGACGATCTGCACAATGGCCCGGAGATTCTCGATACGCTGCTGAACACGGATTTTTACCGCGAGCATCTCGCCCTGCGTGACAACCGCCAGACGGTCATGATCGGATATTCGGACAGCAACAAGGACGGCGGCCTCGCGTCCGCTCGCTGGGCCTTGCAGAATGCCCAGGAGACGCTCGTCAACACGGTCGAGTCCGAAGAGATCGAGCTGACCCTCTTCCACGGCCGCGGCGGCACAGTAAGCCGGGGTGGCAGCAAGACCCATGCCGCCGTGCTGGGCGCGCCGCCCGGCACCGTCAACGGCCGGCTTCGCGTCACCGAGCAGGGCGAGATCATCAACGAGAAGTACGGACTTCGCGGCATCGCACTGCGCACCCTCGAGCAAACCACGGGTTCGGTCGCGCTGGCGACTGCAATGCCGACGCACCGCGGCAATGACATGCCCGAGTGGCACGAGATGATGGACATCATCGCCGACGAGAGCCGCCGGGCCTATCGCAAACTTGTCTACAAGACCCCGGAGTTCTACGACTACTTCAGGACAGCGACGCCGATTGATCTCATCGAGCGCATGCGTATTGGTTCGCGCCCGTCGTCGCGGCGATCGCAGTCCGGCATTGACGACCTGCGGGCCATCCCGTGGGTATTCTCGTGGACGCAGTCACGCTTCGTGTTGCCCGGCTGGTACGGCTTCGGCAGCGGCCTGGCCAAAGCGGCCGAGCAATTCAGTGACGCGGAGTTCCGCGAGATGTTTCGCGAGTGGTATTTCCTGCGCTCGCTCACTGCTGACGCCGAGATGGTACTTGCGAAGTCGGACCTTGGAATTGCGGAACTCTATTCGCAGCTGGCCGGCGACCTGCACGAGAAATTCTTCCCTGTCATCAAGAAAGAATACGACTTGACGCAGGAACTGATCCTCGAGTACTCGGACCACGAGACGCTGCTCGAGGGTGACGTGACGCTGCAGCGCGCGATCATGCTGCGAAATCCGTACGTCGACCCAATGAGCATCATGCAGGTCGACCTGCTGTCACGATGGCGCGAGTCTGGCCGCGAGGACGACGAAATCTTCACCGCGCTGCTCGCCAGTGTGAACGGTATCGCACAGGCTCTGCAGAACACCGGCTAACAGTTAAGGGGCAATAGGGGACAATAGGGGACAGTGACCTTAATTAGCAATTAAGGTCACTGTCCCCTATTGCCCTATTACTATTTGTCGACGAAGGAAGCGAAGTCTTCGAGCGGTTTTCGCCGGATGTCCGGCACTCTCGCATCGTCGGCCGGGTAGCCAACCACCAGTAGCAGGAACGGTCGTTCGCTCTTCGGCCTGCCGAGAATCTCGTTGAGGAACTTCATCGGGCTCGGCGTGTGCGTCAGGGTCGCTAGACCCGCCCGGTGCAGCGCCGTGATCAGTATGCCCGTCGCGAGGCCCGTCGATTCGACGGGGTAGTAGTGCTTGACCTTGCGACCATCGGGCAACTCGCCGAACTTCTGCAGGAAGACGGCGATCAGATAGGGCGCAGTTTCGAGAAACGGTTTCTGGTCGTCCGTGCCGAGCGGCTCCAATGCGGCCAGCCACTCCTCCGACGCCCGATGCTCGTAAAACTCGCGCTCCTCGATTTCCGCCGCCTCGCGGATTTTCTTCTTCGTTCCGGGCCCGCTCACGACCGCGAAATGCCAGGGCTGCAGGTTCGCTCCGCTCGGCGCCGTGTTGGCGGCCATGAGGGCCTTCTCGATGATGTCCCTCGGGACGGGCCTGTCGGAAAACTCCCGCACCGTCCTGCGACGTTGAACATCGGCATAGAACTCCTCGAGCCGCTGCCGCATCTCGTCTACAGGGTATTCGCAGTACTGCTCGAGCGGGATTGTCGGGTAGTCCGTCACTACTGCTCCTCGTTGGCACCAAGGTCCTGCAGAATACTCCATTCGCTCGCCTCGTTTTCGGAGGTTGCGAAGTCCTTGATAGAGATCCCGGCTTCGTGGACCGACTCCTTGTCGCCCGTTATCAAGGGGTGCCAGTTCGGCAGGTCCTGACCATTGGCGAGACGCCGGTATGCGCAACTTGCAGGCAGCCAGCGAAACTCTTCGGGCTTGTCCGCCACGAGCACCAGGCACTCTGCGACCTTCTTCGCACGATTCGCGTAATCGGTGCAGCGGCAATTCCCGAGGTCGAGCAGACGACACGCGATATCCGTGTAGAACACCTCTTCCGTATCCTCGTCCTGGACCTTGTGCAGGCAGCACAATGCGCAGCCGTCGCAAAGCGACTCCCATTCGTCGCGCGTCATCTCGACAAGCGATTTGCGTTTCCAGAATTGATCGGTCATCGTCCCGTACTTTGCGACAGCGGGTATCGAATATCCACATGAAAGCCGTGTTTCTCGACTGGGCGACGATGGGTCCGGACCTCGATATCAGCGCGATGAGGACCGCGCTGCCCGAGCTCGAGGTGTTTCACGCTACCGCAGACGAGGAGGTATTCGAACGCATCTCGGATGCCGTTTACGTACTCGCCAACAAGATCCGGCTGACCGACGAGCTGCTCGAAAAGTGCGCCGAGCTTCGTTTCATCGGGCTGACGGCAACGGGAACCGACAACGTCGACCTCGAGGCAGCGAAGCGCCACGGCGTCGCCGTCTGCAACATCCGTGCTTACTGCACCCGGTCGGTCGCGGAGCATGTCTTTGCCTGCCTCCTGAACCTGACGCACAGCCTCGAGAACTATGTTGCCGACGTCCGCGCGGGCGAATGGCAGCGCTCTGAAGACTTCTGCATGCTGACGCATCCGGTACGCGAGCTGTCTTCCATGACACTCGGCATCGTGGGATTCGGCGAACTGGGGCGCGGCGTTGCCAAACTCGCAGGAGCTTTCGGCATGAACGTCATCGTTTCCGCGCGGCCCGGGACGGAGCCTGAAGACGACAGCCGTGTGTCATTCGACGAGCTCCTCGTGCGCTCCGACGTGATTTCGCTGCACTGCCCGCTCGTACCGGAAACGCGCAGGCTGTTCGGCGCGCCCGAGTTCGCCAGGATGAAGAGCGACTCGATCCTGATCAACACGGCGCGGGGCGGGCTCGTGGACTCTGCTGCACTTGCCGAGGCACTGCGCCGCCGGGACATCGCGGCCGCAGCCATTGATGTGCTGCCCAAGGAGCCTCCGGTCCGAGGCGACCCGTTGCTGGACTACGAGGGCAAGAACCTGATCGTGACGCCGCACGTCGCGTGGGCCACCCACGAAGCTCGGCAGGCGGCGATCGACGAACTCACGGCGAATATCGTCGCATTCCAGGATGGCCGCGAACGCAATCGTATCGTCTGATCAGGTGCCGATGATCTGCCGTGCCCACTGGACGATCTGGCGCACCCTGGGCGATCCCAGGTCGTAGGCCTCGTCGAACGACACCCAGCGCCATTCATGATGCTCGGGCAGGCCGGTTTCGGGGGAAATACCCATCTCTACGGCTTCCTGGCTGGTCCTGGCGATGTAGTAACGGGCAACCTTCCCGCGGCTGTAGGGTCCCGTCTCGAAGAAACGATCGCCCCAGTCGAACTCGAGATCGTCGATACCGGTTTCTTCCTGGACCTCGCGCAGGGCCGCCTCGAGCGGCTCCTCACCGCGCTCGCGTATCCCTTTCGGAAAGTCCCAGTGGTGGAAGGCGCGTAGCATCAGCGTCGCCCAGCCCGATTCGGTTTCGCGCGCGAGTACGGCGCCGCAGGAGAGCTTCTGCTCCATTACGTCGCCGCCCCGCGCAGTACCTCGACTGGCGCCGCGTTGACTGCCCCGCGCGCCGCAAAAAATCCGCTGATGCACACGACGAATACGCCCGCCGCAACGCCCACGACCCAGAGCAACGGATTGAACTCGTACGGCAACTGGAACAGCTGCACGGCTACGAGTGCCGCCAGTATCGACGCGCCTGCCGATGCGAGTATCCCGGCCGCCAGCCCGAGCGCAGCGAACTCGGCCATAACGCCCGCGAAGACGGTTCGTTTGCGCGCGCCGAGCGCGCGCAGCATGGCGCTCTCGAAGCGCCTCTCGTCGATCGTGGACTGGACCGCGGCGAACAGTACCGCGATGCCTGCCGCGAGCGTGAATACGAACACAGCCTGGACAGCGAGGCTCGCTTTCTCGATGATGCCGCGCACCTGCTGCAGTATCGCCCCGAGATCGATAACCGACACGCTCGGATGCGCCCGAACGAGATCCACGAGCATTGGCTGCTGTTCCGCTTCGAGGCGCATGCTCGAAATATAGGTCGTCGGCATGCCGTCGAGCGCACCGGGCGACAGCACGATGAAGAAGTTCGGCTGGAACGAGTCCCAGTTCACCTTGCGGATGCTCGCGATTTCGGCGGCGACCTCGCGCCCGGCGACGAAGAACTCGAGCTTGTCGCCGATCTCGATGCCCGTGTTGGTGGCGGATTCCTCTTCGATCGATACGAGCGGCGGCCCATCGTAATCTGCCGGCCACCATTCACCCGCGAGGAGTTCGTTGCTCGGACTCATCTCGGACGTAAACGAGAGGTTGGCTTCGCGGTTGGCGAGCCATTGGCCGTCCCGGTTCGGGTATTCGCGCTCCTTGACCGACTCGCCGTTGATCGTTGTCATGCGCGCGCGCACGAGCGGTGTAAACGTCGGCCTTGCGACGCCGTGCTTCTCGAACAGGTCGCCAACCTCCCCGACCTCGTGCGGCTGGATGTTGATCAGGAAGTGATTCGGCGCTTTCGAATCGAGCGTCTGTCGCCAGCCTTCGAGGAGATCGGTACGCACGAGCGTGAGCAGCAACAGCACCGTAATCCCCAGCCCGAATGCAACGACCTGCACGGCGCTGTCGCGACCGCGCCGCGCCACGTTTGCCAGTCCATAGCGCCAGGCGACACCGACGCCCGAACGGAAGCGACCGATCATCGCAACCAGGCCGCGCCCCACGAGATACAGGGCAGCAGCGATGACGAGGATGCCGCCGATCAGGATCACGAGCATCCGCGGGTCGCCAACCGATTGATAAAGGAGCGTCGCAACGGCCGCCAGCGACAGCCCCGCAACGAGCAGTCGCGATGGCGCGGGCGGCATCGCGTCGTGACGCAGCACGCGCAGCGGCGGCGTGTTGCGCAACTGGATCAATGACGGCAGCGAAAAGCCGAGCAGCAGCACCATGGCGCTACCGCTTGCAAGAACCACGGGGCGCAATCCCGGATCGGGCAGATCGCCCTGCAGCAGGTCGACGAGTATGCTCGCGATCGCTTCCTCTGCCGCGAATCCGACAATGCTGCCGGCCGCGACGCCGAGCACACCGAGCAGGACGAGCTGGATCAGCGCGACCGAAATCACGAAGCGTTGCGTGGCGCCCAGGCTCTTCATCAGTGCGACCGTATCCATGCGGCGCTGCGCGAAGCGCCGGGCTGACATCGCAACCGCAACGGCGCTTAGCAACAAGCTGATTACGGCCGTGAGCGACAGGAAACGTTGTGCGCGATCAGCAGCGTTGTAGGCCCGCTCGCTGCTCTCCTCCTGGCTGCGGACCCGCACCGACTCGGGTAACTGGCCCTCGATGGCCGAGTTGAAGCCGGATACCGCCTCGTCGTCCCCTGCAACGAGCAGCGCGTAGCTCACGCGGCTACCCTCGCCGATCAGGCCGCTGCGGCCTATGTCCGCCGTGTTCATGAGCAGCGACGGCGCGAGCGACGCGAAACCGATCGACTGGTCGGGTCGGTAGGTGAGTACGGCCGACACCCTGAGATCGAGTTCGCCGACAGACAGCGTATCGCCGATGTCGGCGCCCACGCGAGCGAGTAGCGCTCCATCCGCCCAGGTCTCGCCGCTCGCAGGGACGCCGTCGACGACGCGCTGCTCTCCGAACAGCTCGTCGGCAACACGCACGCTGCCGCGCAGCGGGTAGTTATCGCTGACGACCTTGATCGTGGATAGCGCGCTCTCGTCGCCATTGAATACAACGGACGGAAACGCCATTGTCTCGGCTGTAGCGAGTCCGTACTCCGCGGCAAGCTCGCTCCACTCGTCGGGCACCGGCTCCTGCGAACGCAGGCGCAGGTCTGCCGCCAGCACCTCGTTGGCCTGCCGTGCGACCGCCTTGCCAATGCGGTCCGTGAGGAAACCGACCGCGGTCAGCGCAGCCACGGCCAGGCCGACCGCTGCCAGCAGGACGAGCACTTCGCCGGACCGGAGTTCGCGCCCGAAACTGCGAAATGCGAAGACAATGGCCCTCACGCGGCCACCTTGCTGTCACGGGCGAGCTGCCCCGTATCGAGTTCCAGGACCCGGTCGCAGCGCTCGGCCAGGCTGCTGTCATGCGTCACGAGAATCAGCGTCGTTGCCGAGCTGCGATTGAGTTCGAACATGAGCTCCATGATGTTGGCGCCCGTGCGGCTATCGAGATTACCGGTGGGCTCGTCGGCGAACAGTACGGCGGGCTCAGTAGCGAACGCCCGCGCAATGGCGACACGCTGTTTTTCGCCGCCCGAGAGCTGTGCCGGGTAATGGCTCCAGCGCTCTTTGAGGCCGACCTTCTCGATAATCTCGCGCGCGGCATTGCGCGCATCGTTATGGCCGGCCAGCTCCAGCGGCAACATCACGTTTTCCAACGCATTGAGTGACGGCACGAGATGAAACGACTGGAACACGAAGCCGACGTTCTCGGCACGCACCCTCGCCCGGCCGTCTTCGTCGAGTTGCGACAGGTTGCTGCCGCTCAGCACCACGTGCCCCCGCGTGGGCAGGTCGAGCCCGGCCAGCAGCGCCAGCAGCGTCGACTTGCCTGCCCCCGATGGCCCCACCACGGCCACCGACTCGCCGGCAGAGATACTGAAACTGACGTCCGATAGAATGGTCAGACTCCCTTCGGGACTGCTAACCTGTTTGCTCAAACCCAATGCTTCAAGCACTACGTTACTGGATGAATGATTTGTCATGCGCAGACTGCTTACTCTTGTTGTTTTGCTGATATCGGCCGGTGCCCAGGGCGCCGAGTCACCAACAGTCCTGATATTCGGCGACTCGCTGAGCGCCGGCTACGGTATTGACGTTGACCAGTCCTGGGCGACTTTGTTGCAGTCCCGGCTCGAAACGCAAGGGTACGAACATCGTGTAGTGAACGCCAGTATCAGTGGCGAGACGACCGAAGGCGGGGCCGCGCGTATCGACAGCGCGCTTACCAATTTCTCGCCAGACCTGATTATCCTGGAACTGGGTGGAAACGACGGCCTGCGCGGTTTCCCGCCGCAGCGCATGCAGGGCAACCTCGAGCAGATCGTGGCTCGCGCCAAGGCGTCGGGGGCCGCTGTCGTGCTGCTGGGCATCCGCATCCCCACCAATTACGGTACGCGCTACACCGCGGCCTTCGAGGCTGTCTACCGCGAGGTTGCCGAGAAGTTCGGCATCCAGTGGATCGAGTTCTTCATGGAGGGCGTCGCCCTCAACGAGGATCTGCTGCAGGACGACCGGATCCACCCCAATGCGGAGGCGCAGCCGATACTTCTCGATAACGCTTGGCCCGTAATCAGCGCTACACTAGCCGAACGATAACTAAAAGAGGATTCCGCTTTGGAAAAGGCCTGGCTCAAATCCTACCCGGAAGGCATGCCGGAAGAAGTACCGGAACCGCCGTTCCGGTCTGTCCGCGAGCTGTTCGAAAACAGTTTCTCCGCGTACCCCGACAACGCGGCGTACACCAACATGGGCCGCACGCTCTCGTACTCCGACCTCAACCAGATGTCGATGAAGTTCGCGTGCTACCTGCAGCAGACGCTCGGGCTCATGCGTGGCGAGCGCGTTGCCATCATGCTGCCGAACATCCTGCAGTACCCCGTTGCCATGTGCGGCGCATTCCGCGCCGGGCTCGTCGTCGTTAACGTCAACCCCCTGTACACGGCCAGGGAACTCCAGCACCAGCTCAAGGATTCGGGAGCGCGTTGCGTTGTCATCCTCGAGAACTTCGCGCATACGCTCGAAGAGGTCATCGCGGATACGGACGTCGATTTCGTCGTGACAACCGGTGTCGGCGATCTGCTGCAGTGGCCGAAGGGCATGATCGCCAATTTCGTGCTGCGGCACGTGAAGAAAGCCATACCACGCTACCAGATCGCCAACAGCATCGCCTTCAACAAGGCGCTCAAGGCGGGGGCCAACAAGACGCTGCAACCCGTCGACATCGGGTTTGCGGACATCGCCTTCCTGCAATACACAGGCGGTACGACGGGCGTATCGAAAGGCGCAATGCTCAGTCATCGCAACATGGTCTACAACGTGCAGCAGACCATGACCTGGCAGGGCGACGCCTACGAGGGCGTAAAACCGATCATCGCGATCACAGCGCTGCCGCTTTATCACATCTTCTCCCTGCAGGGTAACTGCCTGACCGTGATGGCACAGGGCGGCCTCAATGTCCTGATAACGAACCCGCGCGATTTCGAGGGCTTCGCCAAGGAAATCGCGAAGTTCGAGTTCAACATGTTCACGGGCGTCAATACGATGTTCGCGTCGCTGATAAATACGCCGAGCTTCAAGGACGTCGACTTCAGCCACCTGCGCGTGTGTATCGGCGGCGGCATGGCCGTGCAACCGGCTGTGGCCAAGGACTGGAAGAAAGCAACGGGCAGCACGATTTTGCAGGGCTACGGTCTTACCGAGACCTCGCCGGCGGCGATCGTCTGCCGCATCGACGAGGAGTTCACGGGTACGATCGGCCTGCCGATTCCTTCGACGGAGGTGATGATCACGGGAGATGACGGCAACGCGCTCCCGACGGGCGAGGTCGGCGAAATCTGCATCAAGGGGCCGCAGGTCATGGAAGGCTACTGGCAACGGCCGGCGGAAACGGCCGAGGTCATGCTGCCCGGCGGCTGGCTGCGCACGGGTGACGTCGGCCGCATGGATGACGATGGCTACCTGTTTATCGAAGACCGCAAGAAAGACATGATCCTGGTGTCGGGCTTCAACGTGTACCCGAACGAGATCGAGAATGTCGTCGTCGAACTCGACGGCATACTCGAGGCGGCCGCGATCGGCATACCCGACGAGCGCTCGGGTGAAATCGTCAAGGTCTTCGCCGTGTGCACGGACGATAGCGTGACGGAGCAAGACATCAAGGAACATTGCCGCAAGAACCTGACGGGGTACAAACGACCACGCATCATCGAGTTCCGGGATGACCTGCCGAAGACGAACGTGGGCAAGATACTCCGACGCGCACTCCGTGATTAGCCGCGCGGTACCGTTGCTGTTGCTCGCGGCTGTCGTTGCAGCGGCGGTCCCCGCCCCACTCGACCCGCTCAAGGTCGCCCCGCATATTTACGAACTCGAGTTTGAGAACGAGCAGGTGCGCGTGCTCAAGCAGACGATCCGCAACGGCGAAACCGCGCCAATCCACGCACATCCTGATCGTGTAATGGTCTACCTGCAGTCCTGCGCCTGGCTCGAGGACGACGGCGCGGGCGGCGAACAGATGCAGCTCTTCAAGATCGGCACAGCAGTCTGGGCGCCCGCCGAGACGCACGGCGGCAAGACGGCCAGCGTCGCGCAGGAATGCCTCGTGCTCGAGATCGAACTCCTCGCGGAGTGACCCGTTATGAACTGGGATGCCATTACGGCGATTGCCGAAATTTTGGGTGTTGTCGCAGTCGTCGTATCGCTGATCTACGTGGGCTTCCAGGTTCGCCAGAACACCCAGCAGCTTCGACACGACAACCTGCGGCAAACCGTCAGGGGGACCCTCGATGCCAACTGGTTCTACCATCGCGACGACAGGGCGTTCGAGGTCTTCAGGTCCGGCGTTCAAGGTTTCGAGAACTTGAAGGCAAAAGACAAGGCGTTGTTCCATTCGATCATCGTGGACCTTGCTTTCAATTTCGAGGTGGTTCGAAACATGGAGCAATCCGGGCTCGTCGATAGATCGGCGGTGGAAATCAATCAACGGTTCCTGATCGGCATTCTGGCTACGCCTGGTGGCAGGGAATGGTTACAACTCGCCGAAGCAACGCTGCCCATGCCGCAGGCGGCGCTTGACTATCTTAAGAGCGCGCTGGTGGAGGCGGGACCCGGCGCGCCATTGATCACGGACCTGCAGCCGTGGTTCGCAGAGCAAGGTGATTCCGTAACTACCTGAGCCGCTCTTCTATCGGAACGTAATCGACATCGTAGCCGAAGTACCTCGGCGCAAAGACTTCCAGCCCTTCGGGCCTGCGCCACAGGGTGGCCGAACGATACCCGAGTACGGACACGGCTTGTCCCTCTTCGAAATCGGGATTGCCGATGCCCTCGAACGTCTCGCGGTCGATCATCGTAATCAGGTCCGGGCAGGTCGCGACGACCTGTCCGTCGCGGCGAGCGACGAGGTGTTCGTTCTTGTAGTCGAGCTGCAGCGATCGCCCCTCGAAAGGGCCGGTCCCGTTGATCGCCAAATCGCCGACGAGGAAACCCTCCGTGTCCTCCCAGTTGAACTTCCCGACCGTGCCTTCGAACAGCAGGTAACCGTCGCCGGCGGCACGCCCGGCCTCGACCGGATCGCGGCCATCCTGCTTCGCAACGCGTACGGCCTTGCCAATCGCCGCGGCAAGGCTGAGGCTGTTCTGGACGAGCACGTTGTCGGCTTTTGCCACCGATCCCGGAATCGCGGCGTCCGTCACGCCAACCAGCCGGCTGACGACGGACAGGGCGCGGAATACGTCTTCTTCGCGGCTCGGGTCCAGGACCTTTCTCAGGATCAGCTCGTCACCAAACTGCGTGACCGCGGCCGCCGGCGTGATGGCGTGCCCGGCAACACGGACAGAATGCTGGTTGATCTCGGGCGTCGCACGGCCAACCGTATCCGCATCCAGGCTCGGCACACCGAGACGGGCGCCGAGCGACATCGCCTCGGCCATGCTGTGGGGGCCGATTTCGCCGATGATCACGGCCGCGAATTTCTTGTCCAGGTAATTCTCGAGCAGGCGGAATGAGGCCATCACGGGCACATCGAGCGGGACGCCGATACTCTCCAGCCGTGCCCGCATCCCGTCGTCCATCGGCGCGAGGCTCTCAAGCGCATAGGGTGACGCCACCCACTCGTTGTCGCCGAGATCCGCGACGTCGAGCCGCCGAAACGTAACTCCGGCGGCCAGGTCTGACCGAATGAGGTCGCGCGCAACCTGCAGGCTGCCACCACCGCCGCAACCCAGGTAGCTGCTTCCGAGCAGCGTATCCTCGAGCGCCTGTGCGTCGAGTACCACACTGCGACCTGGCGCCCGCGGATTGTCCTCGGCCAGGATCTCGGGAGAACTGAATGCGGCACCCATGGCCACGCCTATGCCCTTTATAAACTGTCGGCGCTGCATATCGTTTACCCGTGGTATTGGGGGCTGAGTTCGTGCACGGCATCGACGAGCACGCTTAAGCGCTCGGGATCGATGTCCGGCGTGATGCCGTGGCCCAGGTTGAAGACGTGGCCCGGACCATTGCCGTAACTGGCAAGCGTGTCGGCCACGCCTTGCCGGATGACTTCCGGGTCCTCTCGCAATGTCGCCGGATCGAGGTTGCCCTGCAGCGCAACCTTGTCGTCGACGTATTCGCGCGCCTCAGCGAGATCCGTCGTCCAGTCCACGCCAAGCGCATCACAGCCCGTCTGGGCGAGGTCCGCCAGCAGCGGCCCTGCTCCCTTGGTGAACAGGATCACGGGAATATCGCGGCCATCCTTGCTGCGCGTCAGGCCATCCACGATCTTCTGCATGCTCGCGAGCGAAAAGCGGCGGAAATCGTCGGGCGGGAGCGCCGCGCCCCAGGTGTCGAAGATCTGTACGGCTTGCGCGCCCGCCTCGATCTGGGCGTTGAGGTATTCGATCGTCGTCTCGGCTACCTTGTCCATGAGTTCGTCGAAGGCGTCCGGCGCCTCGGCCACCAGCCCCTTGATCGTCGGAAACTCCCTGCTCGAACCGCCTTCGACCATGTAGGTGCCGACCGTGAACGGACTGCCGGCGAAACCGATCAGTGGGACCTTCCCGTCCAGCTCGCGGCGAATCGTGCGCACGGCGTCGAACACGTACCCGAGTTTTTTCTCTACGTCCGGCACGCGCAGGCTGCGAATGGCGTCGGCCGTCTGTACCGGGTCCTTAAACTTTGGCCCTTCGCCCGTGACGAAATAGAGCCCGAGGCCCATCGCGTCCGGTACCGTGAGGATGTCCGAGAACAGGATCGCCGCATCGAGCTTGTAGCGCCGTAGTGGCTGCATCGTGACTTCGCACGCGAGCTCGGGGTTGCGGCAGAGACTCATGAAATCACCGGCCTCGGCGCGCGTCGCCCGGTACTCCGGAAGATAACGGCCAGCCTGGCGCATGATCCACAATGGCGTGCGCGGAACAGGCTGGCGCATAAGCGCCCGCAATAACAGGTCGTTCTTCAGCTCGGACATCAGGCGCTCACCTGGGCTTCGATCGAGGCTTGCATGGATTCCGCCATGGCCCGGGGACTTTTCGCGTCGCGGATCGGGCGCCCGACGACGATGTAGTCGGCGCCGTTGGCGAACGCCGTCTCGACGGTTACGACCCGCTTCTGATCGCCCATCGGTTTATTGTCGACGGGGCGAATCCCCGGAGAGATAACGAGCAGCTTGTTGTCGACGTGCTCACGAAGCTTCGGCACCTCGAGGCCCGAGGAGATTACGCCGTCGCAACCGGATTCGAGCGCCTGTTTCGCGCGCGACAGGACGAGCGCCTCGACGTCGCAGTCGAAACCGAGGTCGTCGAGGTCGCCGCGATCGAGGCTCGTCAGCACGGTGACGCCCAGCACCTTGAGGCTGTCGCCCTTGTTCTCGGCAGCGGCTTCCATGATCGACCGGTTGCCATGCACGGTCACGAATGACGCACCGCGATCCTTGAGTTGGCGTACCGCCGAACCGACGGTCGCCGGAATATCGAAAAACTTGAGGTCGCAGAACACCTTCTTGTCGCGTTTGAGCAGCCAGTTGAGCAGCTCGAAGTACTCGCCGCTCATCATGAGCTCCAGCCCGATCTTGTAGAACGTCACGGCATCACCGAGTTCTTCGGCGAGTGATCGCGCCCTGGCACAGTCAGGCACGTCCATTGCGAATATCAGCCGGTCTTTGTCGGGAATGTCTTTGTGCTTCACGCGCTTTCCTCGAAAGGGGGGACGGAGTCATGGGGACAGTGGAGTCATGGGGACAGTGACCTTAACTGACCCCATGACGCCGCGCATTCTATCAGCCCGCAATGCTCTCGTGTGCGGCGATGGCGTAGCGGTCGGTCATGCCTGCAATGTAATCGGCAATCACACGAGCCCGTTCGGCGCCACCCAGGCTGGCCGCGGCGCCTGCATATTCCTCGGGCATGCGCGTAATGTCGTCGGAGTAAGCGGCGAACAGGTCCTCGACGATTCGCTGCGCCCTTTTCGTCATCTCGAGTTTTTGCTCGTGGCTATAGAGATGCTTGGTGAGGAAGCGTTTCATGGAAAGATGCTGCTCGTGCATACCGTCCGACATTGCCACCAGGGTCCTGCCGGATTTGCGGACGTCTTCGATCGACCCGGGCCGCGCCTCCTCGAGACCATTGCGCGTCTCTTCGATCAGGTCAGTGACAACCGTGCCGATCATGCGGCGATTGATCTCGTAAATAAGTCTGCGGTCCTCGAGACCGGGATAGCGCTTCTGCACCTCGAGGAACTGCTCCTCGAAAAGCGGCTGTTCCCTGAGCTGAGCGAGACTCAGGAGGCCGGCACGGAATCCGTCGTCGACATCGTGATTGTTGTAGGCGATCGCATCGGCGATGTCCGCGATCTGCGCTTCCAGGCCCGGCTGCCGGCGCTCGAGAAAGCGCTCACCGAGCTCGCCGAGTTCGCGTGCGTTGCGGGCCGAGCAATGCTTGAGAATGCCCTCACGCGTTTCGAACATGAGATTGAGACCCGGAAAGTCCGCGTACTTGGCCTCGAGTTCATCGACTACGCGGAGCGACTGCAGGTTGTGCTCGAAACCGCCGTAATCACGCATGCAGGCATTGAGCGTGTCCTGCCCGGCATGTCCGAACGGCGTGTGACCCAGGTCGTGCGCGAGACAGATGGCCTCGGTGAGCGGCTCATTGAGATTCAGGGCGATGGCCACGGTACGGCCGATCTGCGATACCTCGAGCGAATGCGTCAGCCGCGTTCGATACAGGTCGCCTTCGTGATTGACGAAGACCTGGGTCTTGTAGACCAACCGCCTGAACGCCGTCGAGTGAATGATGCGATCGCGGTCGCGCTGGTACTCACCCCTGTAAGCCGAATGGGGTTCTTTGTGGCGCCTGCCGCGACTTTGCGTTTCATCGGCAGCGTATGGCGCAAGCCCCGCCGCCTGCATCAGGTAGCCGCCCCGATCAACTCGCCGAGGATCTCACGGTCGTAATCCGACGTCGTGTAAGCATCGCCCAGGGTCCTGAGCAACACGAAACGCAGCCTCTTCTGCTGCACCTTCTTGTCCATGCCCATTGCCGCCAGCCAGTCGTCGCCGGAAATGGCGGGTGGCTCGACGGGCAATCCGGCTGCCTCGACGAGTGCCCGCAGGCGCTCGATATCTTCGGCATCGATCCCGCTCAGCTTTGCGGCCATGACCATGCCTGCAGCGACGGCTTCGCCGTGCAGCCACTCGCCATAGCCCTGGCAGTATTCGATGGCGTGGCCGAACGTATGGCCGAAGTTGAGGATGGCGCGGCGCCCGGCCTCGCGCTCGTCTTCCGCGACGATCTCCGCCTTGAGCTCGCAGGACCGTCGTATCGCGTGCGCCAGCGCATCCGGGTCCTTGTCCAGCAGCGCCTGCATGTTGCCTTCGAGCCAGGCAAAGAACTCCGGGTCGCAGATAGCGCCGTACTTGATGACCTCGGCGATGCCCGCCCGGAGTTCGCGCGCGTCCAGCGTGGCCAGGGTGTCGGTGTCGATCAGCACGATCCGCGGCTGGTAGAAAGCGCCGATCAGGTTCTTGCCCTGTGCGTGATTTACGCCGGTCTTGCCGCCGACGGACGAATCCACCTGCGCCAGCAAGGTCGTCGGTACCTGGATAAAATCAACGCCGCGCATATAGCATGCCGCCGCGAAACCTGCGATGTCGCCGACGACACCGCCGCCCAGTGCGACGACCGTCGTGTCCCGGTTGGCCCGCCTCGCCACAAGCTCGTCGAGGATCTGCTGCATCGTGGCAATAGTCTTGAAAGCCTCGCCGTCAGCGAGGCCGATACTCGCTACATCCTTACCAGCCAGGCTGGCCTGCAGCTTGTCGAGATAGAGCGGCGCCACTGTCTCGTTACTGACGACGAGACAGTCACCGCCATGAACATAGTCCGCCAGCTTGAAGTCGCCTCCCAGCAACCCGCTGCCAATGACGATCGGGTAACTGCGCTCCCCAAGTTCGACGGTGATTGTCTCGTGTGTCGACATGTGCGAAGGATACCGAAAATGCACCGAGTGTGGGCGTTGGCGAGCAGACAAGATGTTTGACGGCGAGACATCAAGCGAGCGCAGCGAGACAGTCCGCCGTCAAACCTGTTGGCTGATCGCCGCCGGCTTTAAGTGACGTTATCGATTATTTCGTTCGCTACCGAATGTACCTTCCGCCCGTCGGTATCGACAACGAGATCGGCGATCTCACGGTATAGCGGGTCTCGTTTCTCGAGCAGGGTCTCGAGAGTCTTGCGGCGGTCACCGTTTTCGAGAAGCGGTCGTTCGCGGCCCTTGTTGGTGCGCGCGACCTGCTGATCGACGCTCGTGTAGAGGTAGATCACGAAGCCACGACCGCCCAGCCTGCTGCGGCTGTCGGCGTCGATCACGGCGCCACCGCCGGTTGCGAGGACGACGCCATCCTGCTTCGACAGGTCGTCGATCGCCGCGGCTTCACGCTTGCGAAATCCCGCTTCTCCTTCTTTCTCGAAGATGAACGCTATATCCACTCCCGTGCGCAGCTCGACTTCGTCGTCGCTGTCCCTGAACGTCAGATGCAGCGCGCGCGCGAGCTGCCGGCCAACGGCCGACTTGCCTGCGCCCATGGGGCCGACGAGAAAGATATTTCTCAGGTGTTTCATTGACCGCGCTCCAAAGAGAAAGCCAGCCCGAGGGCTGGCTTTCCAGTTCGTGCATCTAAGGCCAGCCTAGTAGATCGTCGAGCCTTCCTCAAGGATTCTCGGCGTAACGAAGATCAGCAGCTCTGCCTTGTTGTCGGTGCGCTGCTTGCTGCGGAACATCACACCGATTCCCGGCAGGTCGCCGAGGAACGGAACCTTGTTAACCGTCTCGCGGCGCTCCGTCTCGTAGATGCCGCCGAGTACGACGGTCTGGCCATCCGCGACGAGCACCTGGGTTTCGACAGAACGCGTATCGATACTCGGTACGGTGCCGCCCAGGCCGCCGGTGGAGATGACATCACCGACATTATCCTTGCTGACCCTGAGATCCATGATGATGTTGTTGTCCGGCGTAATCTGCGGCGTTACGACGAGCTCCAGTACTGCTTCCTTGAACTGGACGGTCGTGGCACCCGACGACGCAGCCTGCTGGTAAGGAATTTCCACACCCTGCTTGATCGTCGCCTCTTTCTGATTGGCCGTAATAACACGTGGTGTCGATACGATCTCGCCACGTCCTTCGGCCTCGAGCGCGGTCAGTTCGAGGTCGACGAGGTAGTCGGACTCGAGGACCGCGAGTGAGAAACGACCGGCCGCATCGGCGATCGGAACGTTTACATTGTAGCGCTCGGAAAGTGTCGGCAGCTGAATCGGGTAGATCGTGCCATTGGCAGGATCAGAGAGGTTATCCAGCGCGGAGCCGATCATCGTGTCCGTGCCCGAACCGGTAGCACTAATGGCGGTCAGGCCATCATTGCTATTCTCATCGTACGCGGTCACGCCGAGGCGAATACCCAGGTCGCGGCTGAAGTTATCGTTGACGACAACGATGCGGGACTCGATGAGCACCTGCTTGATCGGGATGTCCAGCGTCCGGACCATGCGGCGGATATTCTGCAGACGCTCTGCCGTGTCCTGCACGAGCAGCGTGTTGGTGCGATCATCTACGCCAATGCTGCCACGATCCGAGAGCATCGGGCTACCGCCACTCTCTGCCGTAATCAGTGCCGCGAGATCGGAAGCCTTGGCGTAATTCACCTGCAGGAACTCCGAGTACATCGGCTCGAGTTCGCTGATGGCCTGCTTGGCTTCGAGATCCGCCGTCTCGCGCGCCGCGATCTCTTCAGCCGGCGCCACCATGATGACGTTGCCGTTCTGGCGCATGTCCAGGCCCTTGGTCGTCATGACGATGTCGAGAGCCTGGTCCCACGGTACGTTCCGGAGCCGCAGCGTAACGTTACCCTGCACCGTATCCGATACGACGATGTTCTTGCCGGAGGTCTCTGCGAGCAGCTGCAATACCGCACGCGTCTCGATGTCCTGGAAGTTCAGCGTCAGGCGCTGGCCCTCGTACTCCTTGGTCTCGGAGAACAGGGTCGATTCTTCGGTGCCCGCTTCCGGCGCCGGGTTGATCTCGATCGTAAACTCGTTGTCGGACTGGTAAGCAAGCTGCTCGTACTCGCCATCAGCCGAAATCACGACGCGCGTATCCATGTTGGTGCGCAGCGTATCGACCGTCGTTACAGGCGTCGCGAAGTCCATGACATCGAGGCGGCGCATAAGCTCTGCCGGCAGGCTCGTGTCCTTGAAGATAGCAACGACGCGCCCGCCCTCCTGGCGGATATCTACAGGCGTCGACGGATCGGTCAGATTTACGATTACACGGCCACCGCCGTCACGCGTACGCCGAAAATCGACGTTGGAAATGGCGCGGGTTCCGGGCGCAGCATAGGAGCGGGTTTCAGATGCAGGCGCGCTGGCGAACTGGGTGGAACCAGCGCTGTAGCCATCCCCGTCACCGAGGGTGACGATTACCGTGTTGCCGCTGCGGCGGGTGTCGTAGTCGACCATCGAACCAAGATTCAGCACTACGCGAGTACGGCCGTTGGCCTCTGCTGTCAGGACCGTGTCGAGTGGGCCGAGATTGACGTCGCGGCGACGCGAGCTCAGACCCAGCGTGGTGTTCGGCAGGTCGAGCGCGATTCGCGCAGGGTTTTCGATCGTGAAGGCCAGCGGCTCGGGCGCTGTGTCACTCATGACCAGCTTCAGCTCAATGCGCTGCCCGGGCAGACTCTGCACCTGAATGTCCTGCAGTGTGTTGCTCTCCTGTGCGCTGGCGGACGCGCCCCAGAAAAGCAGCATGGCTGCCTGTGCCAATGCGGCCAGTTTGAACATCCTGAGATGTTGACCGACCGTCGGTTTGATTTTGAGCATCATTCCAGTTACTCCCAGTTCCATTCAGGTGTCAGTCTGAAAGACTAACCGCGGCGTCTCTCTCGATGTAGCCGCCAATACCATCAGAAATAATTTCTACGAGTGCGATTTCTGATTCAGAAATATCCGTGATTCGTCCGTCATTCTGTCCCATGTAGTTGCCAGGGATGACGCGGTGAATCAAACCGTCCGCGGTTTGAACGAGTCCATACTGCGTTTCGCCGATATACAGGGTGCCGACCATGCCGAGGGTGTCCAGCGGAAAGCTCTCGAGATACTCCCGGCTGCGATCGGGGTCAGGACGCGTTCCACCGGTGCTGCCAGCCGCCTGCGGTGTGTCGGGCACGAACGGTGAGCGAATTCCCTGCGAATCGGCGACATACGTAAATACTTCGTATGGCGTGATTTCAGGCAGTGGATCAATGCGACCACCGGGTTTTGCCTTGATCTCGTTGATGTACTGATCGAGGTCGTCCATATCGCCGCCGCACGCTGCGAGTCCGAGGACGGACAGGGCCAGTAGCAGGCCGTGTTTGATTACTTTTCTGTTTTTTGGGGAAGCGCGCATGGTTACTGTGCCTCCTCGTCGAGATAACGATAGGTTTTGGCGGTAACCTGCATGCTCAAAACGTCAAATGTGTCATTAGTCTCGGGCGTGATCGTAATATTGTGCAAGGTCACGATTCGCGGTAGTGCGGCAATGCCGCTGACGAAGTTACCGATCTCGTGGTAGCTGCCGGAGAGGCGAATATTGATCGGCTTCTCTGCGTAAAAGTCCCTGGGAACCTCCGCCTGCGGAACGAACAATTTCTCCTGCAAGCCCGCCGCGAGACCCGTCTGCGAGATATCGACGATCAGGCTCGGGATTTCGGTCTTGCCCGGCAGCTGCCGCAGCATGGTGCCGAAAGACTGCTCGATCTGCGCCAGCTGGGCCTTGTAAGCGTCGTAGTTTGCGGCCTTCCGCTGCTTGTTTTCGAACGTAACGCGAAGCTCCTGCTCTTCTTCCTGGGCGCGACTGAGCTTCGGCGACTTGTCCTCGATGATGAACCAGTAGATACCGAGGCCGATGATGACAGAAAATACGATGGCAATGACTGCGGCGCGGAATACGAGTGGCCATCGGCCAACATCGTTGACGTCCAGGCTTTGTAATTCTTCGACGAGGTTCATACGTCGTCCTCCATGTCAGCACCCGAGCGCACCTGCTTGAGATACACGACAAACTCGGCCTGCCGAGAAGCGCCTGACTGTTTGGTTTCGACCCTTTCGACCTCCGGATCGCCCATCCACTCGGAAGCGTCGATTTGCCGCATCAGCGCAGAGACACGAGTACTCGATTGGGCAACGCCCCGAATCTCGACTCGTGCACCCGTCTGCTTAATGCCGGTCAGGTAGACGCCCTCGGGCAACTGCCGAACCAGCTCATCAAACAGGTGAACAATCTCCGGGCGACTCTTCTGCAACTGCTCGATAATTTCCATGCGAGCAAGCAGTCGTTCCTTTTGACGCTCGAGACCGTCAATCTCGGTGATGCTTTTCTCAAGCTCCACGATCTCGTCGGTCAGTCGCTTGTTGCGCTCCTGTTGGCCGGAGATCATCTGCGAGTAAACGAAAATGGTTGCGACGACAACCGCAACCGCCGCAACCACGGCACCGGCCGTTGCCACGCCGAAGTCACGCTGTCGTTGCTTGCGTTCTTCCTCGCGCCAGGGGAGTAGATTAATACTTGGCATCAGTCAAAACTCCTGAGTGCGAGCCCACAGGCTGTGAGGAGTGCCGTAGCATCCTTGTTCACGCCTTGTGATTTGGCCTTGGACGAGATTTTCATCTGGCCGAGCGGATCGCCCACTTCGGTCGGAATGCCTACGCGGCTCGAGATTACGTCGGCGATACCCGGGATATTCGCACAGCCGCCGCAGACGAGAATCATGTCCGGCTGTTCGCGGCCACCACCCGATGCCAGGTAGAACTGCAGGGAGCGACTCACCTGCTGCGTCATGTCATCGATAAACGGTTCCAGAACTTCCGGCTGGTAGTTCGACGGCAGGCCACCCTGTTTCTTGGCGCGGCCGGCGTCTTCCATCGACAGTCCGTAGGTACGCATGATTTCCTCGGTCAGCTGTTGGCCGCCGAAACTGAAGTCGCGCGTGTAAATTACCTTGAGGTCCTGCAGCACACTGAACGTCGTGCTGCTGGCACCGATGTCGACGACAGCGACCGACTGGCCGATGCCACTTTCGGGAATCTGATGGCTCAGCAGGCGGCAGGCATTTTCAAGAGCGAAGGCCTCCACATCGACGATCTGCGTAGCGAGTCCGGCCGCGTTTACGGCTGACTGGCGCTGCTCCACGTTCTCGGTACGCGTCGCAACGAGCAATACGTCCATAAGCTCGGGGTCTTTGTCGTTGGGACCGATGACTTCGTAATCGAAACTGACCTCTTCCATTGGAAACGGAATGTACTGGTCGGCCTGGATTTCGACCTGTCCCTCGAGATCTCTCTCGGACAGGCTGGAAGGCATCTGGATGACCTTGGTAATGGCCGCATCGCCGCTGATAGCGACGGCCACATCGGTTGCCTTGGCCCCAGCGCGCTTGACAGCGCGACGAATTGCTTCGCCGACGGCTTTGGCGTCGACGATGGCTTTTTCGCTAACTGAGCTGGGGGGCGTGGGCTCTGCTGAGTAGGACTCGACCCGATAGCGCTTGCCGCTAAGCGAAAGCTCTATCAGCTTGACCGACGATGTCGTGATATCGAGGCCCAGCAATGGCTGTGATTTTTTGCCAAAAAACACGTATTTTTCCTTCTAAGTCGGTAAGTTGCGAGTCAAACGTAGGTTGAACGTGAGCAAAGCGATTTAACTATATATCAATAAAATGTTAAATAAAACGTGACTTTGTTCACGATCCCACGATCCCTATCCTACTGCCCCGGTGTATGTCCGTTCCGTGAACCAGTCGGCACCCCGGAGTGAGACTCCTTATTGCAGCGCTCAGCCATGCCCCTTTATCATCTGCGACCTCGTTCCAGCACACAGGCGGCCTTGTCCCCGAAAAGCCACATTGTCTGCACAAGACGTGCATCACGGTATCTTTTAATGATTGAGACGGCGCCCGGATAATCCGGGTCTTTCGGCTGAAAATCGCCAGCGACTATGCAAAAACCACCCAAGGCAAACAACAATCCACGTCACAGACGGAGAAGAAGACTACTGAGAACGGCGATTCTGCTGCTCGGGCTCGGGGTCTGTGGCGGTATTGGCTCTACGGCTGCTGTGATCGGCGCTTACTACTATGTGCAGCCCGGCCTGCCGGCTGCCGAGACGATTCGCGATATCCCGTTGCAGATTCCCCTGAGGATCTTCAGCCGCGACGGCCACCTGATTTCCGAGATTGGCGAGCGACGTCGCATTCTCATCACTTATGAAGACCTGCCGACCCATGTCGTCGACGCTTTCGTCGCCGCCGAGGACCAGCGCTTCTTCGTGCACCCCGGCATCGATTACCGCGGCATTCTGCGCGCGTTCATGCAATTGGCGCTCACGGGCGACATTTCGAGTGGCGGCAGTACGCTCACGCAGCAGCTCGCCCGCGACTACTTCCTGACGCGGGAGCAGAAATTCGCGCGCAAACTCCGCGAAGCATTCCTCGCCTACAAGATCGAGCAGGAATTCACGAAACAGCAGATCATGGCCCTGTTTCTCAACAAGATGTTCTTCGGCCAGCGCGCCTACGGCGTGGCTGCAGCTGCGCAGGTGTATTTCAACAAGGATCTCGCCAACATCAACGAAGCCGAGGCCGCAACCCTCGCCGGCGTGCTTCCCGCCCCGTCTCGCTACAACCCGGTTTACAGTGCCGCCAATGCGGAACGACGTCGTGGCTATGTCCTCGGCCGCATGCAAAGTCTCGGTTATATCGACGAGGCAGGCTACGACACCGCGATGGCCTATCCGGTGGAGTCAAAACTCTACGGTGCCGCTGTCGAGCTCAATGCGCCTTTCGTCGCCGAGATGGTGCGCAGCGAGATGCTGAAGCGCTACGGTGAGGACACCTATTCCGCCGGCTACCAGGTCGTGACAGCGCTCGACTCGCGACTGCAGATGGCCGCCAACTATGCCCTGCGTAACGGCCTGCTCGAGTTCACCCGGCGGCGCGGTTATCGCGGGCCGATCGGGAACGTCGAACTCGACGAACAGGTTCTCGCAGCGCCGTTCGAGGAATGGCCGATAGAGATTCGGGAATTGCTGGAGCAATACGCACCGGGTGGCCTTTCGGTCGCGCTCGTCACGGCCGTTACCGAAAACAATACGGCAAGTATTATTTTCCGCGGCGGAGCGACCGCTTCCCTGCCGTGGGCCGGAATCAGCTGGGCAAAACCATATGTCGATTCTGAGACTGTCGGCGACCCGCCGGAAACGGCCGCCGACGTGCTCAAGGTCGGTGACCTGATTTACGTCATGCCGACGGCCAGTGACAGCTGGGCGCTCACGCAGGTACCCGAAGCGCAGGGCGCCGTGGTCTCGACCGACCCTTACGATGGTGCCGTCAACGCACTGACCGGCGGATTCGACTTCACGACGAGCAAGTTCAACCGTGCACGGCAGGCCTATCGGCAGCCCGGGTCTTCGTTCAAGCCATTCATCTACTCGGCGGCACTCGAGCATGGCAACACGGCCGCGACCGTCGTGCTCGACGCACCCGTCGTGATCAACTCGTCGGAACTCGAGGCCGTATGGCGACCCATTAATTACAGCGGGCGTTTCTATGGACCGACACGCATGCGCGAGGCGCTCTATCGATCCATGAACCTAGTCTCGGTTCGGTTGCTGCTGTTCGAAACCGGTGTCGGCAACGCCGTACGCCATATCGAGAAATTCGGCTTCGGCGGCGCAGCTTTGCCGCGCAATGGATCGCTCGCGCTCGGTGCCGGGGCTGCGTCGCCGCTTGATATGGCGCAGGGTTACGCCACCCTCGCCAACGGTGGCCACGCTGTGAAGCCCTATGTGATCGACGCAATCTACGGCCCTGAGGGCGAAACGCTGTATCGCGCGGATCCCGCAGTGGTTTGCGATGAGTGCGTAGCCGAAGAGGAGGAGGAGCCGCGACCCGTGTTTGACGACGAACTCGAGCAGGAGATGACGCTCGAGGAGATGGCGGACATAGCGCTCGTCTACCGTCCCGACGCATCGGTTGCGCCGGAGTTGTTCGAGGACGTCAACGTCGCGCCCCAGGTCATCAGCCCGCAGAACGCGTTTATCGTGCAGGACATGATGCGCGATGTGGTTCGCCGCGGCACCGGTGTTCGCGCTAACGCGCTGGGACGAAGAGACCTGTCGGGCAAGACGGGAACGTCGAACGATCGCCGTGACGCCTGGTTCGGGGGCTTCAATGGCGACCTCGCAGCTATCGTCTGGGTGGGCCACGACGACAGCCGGCCACTCGGCCCCGGTGAAGAAGGTTCGAGAACGGCGCTGCCCATTTGGGTCGAGTTTGCCCGCATCGCATTCCGAGGCGTCCCCGAGAACCAGATGCCGATGCCCGAGGGCATCGTGTCGCAGCGCATCGATCGCGAAACGGGTTGTCCGGCGCGGGCGGGGCAGGGCAACACGACATGGGAAGTTTTTCGCGAAGGCCATGTGCCCGAGTGTGAAAACGTCGAAGAGCTGCCCGATATTTTCAACGACGCGTCCGGGATAGATGCGCCGCCCGAAGAGGAAAGCGAAGAAGAGCAGGCCGAGTCAATCTTCTAGAACGATGGGCAAGAAAAGAAACAACGATGTCGACCGCGCACGGCGGATCGTCGCGCAGGAAGCCGCCAGAATAATGGTGGACCACGGGATACGTGACTACCGCGCGGCAAAACAGAAAGCCGCTGACCGCCTCGGCGTCACGGGCCGAGGTTCATTACCGGGTAATGCGGAGATCGAAGCCGCCGTCGTGGAGCACCATCAGCTGTTCGGTGGCGATTCGCATGCCGACCACCTGCGGCTCATGCGCGTGACGGCCCTGTCCGTCATGGAGATGCTTGCCGACTTTTCGCCACGCCTCGTTGGCCCCGTGCTGGTCGGCACGGCGGACGAAAACTCCTCCGTCAACCTGCATGTATTCACCGACAGCCCCGAGGCTGTCGCTTTCGAGCTGAGCGACATGGGGCTGAACTTTCGGCCATACGAGCGACGCCTGAAGAGCCGCCGTAATCGCGTGGAGACCTACGCCGGGTTCGAGTTTCACTACAACCACAATTCGATCCAGGCGACCGTGTTTCCCGTGGATGGCATTCGGCAGGCGCCCATGAGCCCGATCGACGGCAAGCCGATGAAGCGGGTCGACTCGGCGGCCTTGCAGCAGCTACTCGAACACGTCTGAGGGGAAATAAGGGGACAGTGACCCTAATTGCCTGGGCAATTAGGGTCACTGTCCCCTTAATCTTCTGCGACGAGCGGCTAGCGTTTTTCGATTGGCAGATAGTCCCGTTGTGGTGCGCCGACATAGAGCTGCCTGGGCCGGGCGATCTTGGTGGTCGGGTCGGAGATCATCTCGCGCCAGTGCGCCGTCCACCCGACCGAACGACCGAGGGCGAACATCACCGTAAACATCGACGTCGGGATTCCGAGCGCGCGATAGATGATGCCCGAATAAAAATCGACGTTCGGGTAGAGGTTCTTCTCGACAAAGTAATCGTCCTTGAGCGCTACCTGCTCGAGCTCCTGTGCCAGGTCGAATAGCGGCGTGTCCGTGCGGGACTGCTGCGCCAGTACCTTGTGGCACATTTCGCGAATGATCGTGGCACGTGGATCGAAGTTCTTGTAGACGCGGTGGCCGAAGCCCATCAGGCGGAACGGGTCGTTCTTGTCTTTCGCCTTTTCGACGTACTTGCCGATCTGGCTTAAGTCGCCAATTTCTTCGAGCATGGTCAGCACGGCTTCGTTGGCACCGCCGTGGGCCGGGCCCCACAATGCCGAGATGCCGGCGGCAATCGCCGAATACGGGTTCGCGCCCGAACTGCCCGCCATTCGCACCGTCGACGTGGAACAATTCTGCTCGTGATCGGCGTGCAGGATGAACAGCAGGTCCAGCGCTTCCGCAGCGATCGGGTCGATCTCGTAAGGCTCTGCCGGTACAGCAAACAACATGTGCAACAGGTTCTCCGCGTAATCGAGGTCGTTGCGCGGATATATAAACGGCTGGCCGATATTGAGCTTGTAAGCGGCGGCTGCGATCGTGGGCAGCTTCGCGAGGATGCGGTGCGCGAAAATGTCACGGTGCGCCGGATTCGACGCATCCATCTCTTCATGATAATAGGCCGACATCGATCCCACTACGGCAGACAACATGGCCATCGGGTGCGCGTCGTAGCGGAAGCCCTTGAAAAAGTTGAGCATGCCCTCGTTGAGCATCGTGTGCCGGCGGATCTTGCTGTCGAAGTGCTCCAGTTCCGCGGCCGTCGGCAGGTCACCATGCTGTAGCAGGTAGGACACTTCCAGAAAGTTCGAGTTCTCGGCGAGCTGCTCGACCGGGTAACCCCGGTACATGAGGATGCCCTTTTCACCGTCGATGAACGTGATGTCGGATTCGCAGCTGCCCGTCGAGACAAATCCCGGGTCGTAGGTGAATACGCCCTTCGTGCTGTAGAGTTTCGCGACATCAATCACGTCCGGCCCGACGGTGCCCGAGCGAATGGGCAGTTCCATTTCGTCGCCGGCCGGGTTGATCAGACGATAAGTATCCTGACTCATAATGCCTCTCTTCATTCCCTGTCTATGAACCGTACGAGCATAGCAGAGACCCCCGTTACCGGGAGTCGTGGAATATCGCAATGTGAGACCAGGCCGGCTGCCGTGGCAGCCCCTGGCGTTAGCTCATTCCGTACTTGCGGCGGAACTTGTCTACGCGACCGCCCGTATCGACGATCTTCTGCTTACCCGTGTAAAAGGGGTGGCATGAGGAGCACACTTCAATAAGGAGATCCTCGCCGAGCGTCGACCGCGTTGTGAATTCGTTGCCACAACTACAGGTAACCTTGATATCGGCGTAATTGGGGTGAATATCGGCTTTCATCTTGGCTCTCCAGAGCACGCTACTTTGCAAAAAGGCCGCGTAGCATATAGCGAAGCGCGCAATCCCGCAAGCCCGAATTCTTATCCACAGAACCTGTGGATAAGACTGTGGAAGAAATTTGGGCGAATGCCCTAAGGTGCGGATTTTCAAGCACGCTTGTTAATATGACTATTTTGTGACCATTTTTATAAAACAAAGAAAAACAATAGCTTATGAGCGCTTTGCAACAGTTGAAGTGAAACACGAGCGATCTTACGCTAGAAATATAGGTAGCCGAGAATCCTTGTGCATAAATGGACACAGTCAAAAGCCGACCCGGGGAACCACGAATTGGCGCGCCAGGCCATAATTTCGCGCAAAACGGGTCTGGCGATCAGCACTTGCCCGGCAGAAACTCGGCCTGCAGGTCGTTGAGAAAGCGGCGGCCGAGCGCCGTGGGACGCCATCCGGACTCGTCGCGAACGACAAGCCGTTTTTCGCTGGCCGCAGCCATGATTTCGTCGAGCTCGGACGCGTCCCGGCCCGTGCGCTCTCCGTAGAGGCGCTCGTCAAATCCGTCCACCAGGCGCAGGGCGTTGAGCATGAACTCGAAAACGACCTCGTCCCCCTCGATCGTTCGCGGCTCACCATTGGTGTCGCCGGCCTCGAGGCAGTTCATATATTGCAGCGGGTTCGCGGGTTTCGCGTAGCGATAGATACCGTCACGATCCGTCATCTTGCCGTGCGCCCCCGCTCCAACGGCCAGGTAATCGCCAAACTGCCAGTAGTTGAGATTGTGGCGGCAGATCTCGCCAGCGCGCGCGTAGGCGGACACTTCGTACTGCTCGAAGCCCAGCGATGCGAGCAACTCCTGCCCCATGTCCTGGATTGCAAACGCCCGGTCATCGTCAGGCATCCCTTCCGGCGGACGCGCAAAGAAGACCGTGTTGGGCTCGAGCGTCAGTTGATACCACGAGATGTGCGCCGGGCCGAGCTCGGCAGCGGCGCGAATGTCGGAGAGCGCCGCATCGGGCCCCTGGCCCGGCAGACCGTGCATGAGATCAATATTGATATTGTCGATACCCGCGGCCCTCGCAGCGTCGACGGCCTGCCTGACATCCGCACCCGAGTGTATGCGTCCGAGCCGTTTGAGGAGTTCGTCGTTGAAGCTCTGTCCTCCGATCGAAAGCCGATTGACGCCTGCCTCCCGGTAACCGGCCGGATCGCCGCAATCGACAGTCCCGGGGTTCGCTTCCATCGTTATTTCTGCGCCTTCAGCGAGCACCAGGTGATGCCGAACACCCTCCAGCAATCGCGCGATCTCGTCGGGCGTGAACAGGCTAGGCGTGCCACCCCCGAGAAAAACCGTTTCCACCTGGCGGCCCAGCGCTTTTTGCGATTCCTGCTCGAGATCGAGCAGCAGCGCGTCCAGGTAACGCCTTCGCGGCGGGTCATCACCGGCCGTGTGGGAATTGAAATCGCAATACGGACATTTTCGTACGCACCACGGCAGGTGGACGTACAAAGACAGCGGCGGAACGTTCACGAATACCGTTTTTCGAGCAGCGCGATGAGTTCGCGTAGCGCCTGTCCCCGGTGACTGCGGGCGTTCTTCTGCTCCGCTGTAAGTTCGGCCGAGCTCACGCCACACTCGGGCACGAAGAACAGCGGATCGTAGCCAAAGCCGCTATCTCCGCGCGGGGCCCGCAATATCTCGCCGCGCCAGACGCCCTCGGCGACGAGTGGTTCAGCTACGCCGGGCTCGACATAGGTGGCAACACAGATGAACGCGGCGCCTCGTTCGTCAACGCCCTCGAGTTCGGCGAGTAGCTTGTCGTTGTTGCTCCGGTCGTCGCCGTCGCTGCCGGAATACCTGGCCGAATACACACCGGGCGCGCCACCGAGTGCATCCACTGCAAGACCGGAGTCATCGGCGATTGCGGGCAGACCCGTTGCGGCGGCGGCATGCAGGGCCTTGATCAACGAATTCTCGGCGAAGGTAGCGCCCGTCTCGTCGGCGTCGGTAACGCCGAATTCGGATTGCGACACGACCCCGACGTCGAGGCCTTCGAGCAGCCGCGCGATCTCCCTGAGCTTGCCCGTGTTGCCGCTGGCCATGACGATTTTCGGAGGCAGGCGACTCACTTTGTTGCAGATGCGATCGCCTCGTTCTGCGCGACGATAATGTCTTCGATGCCACTGCGCGCGAGGCTGATCATCGCGCTGAATTCGTCTTCCGTGAACGCGTGGCCCTCGGCCGTGCCCTGGACCTCGATGAAATGGCCGGCCTCGTTCATGACGATGTTCATGTCGGTCTCGGCCTCCGAGTCTTCCGGGTAATCGAGGTCGAGCACGGGGACGCCATTGTAGATGCCGACCGATACGGCAGCGACCTGGCCATGCAGCGGATTCTTCCTGATCTTGCGGGCTTTTTGCAGCCTGTGCATGGCGATCGCGAGGGCGACATAGGCACCGCTGATGGACGCGGTTCGCGTTCCGCCGTCTGCCTGGATCACGTCGCAGTCCAGCGTAATCGATACCTCGCCGAGCGCCTCGAGGTCCGTAACGGCGCGCAACGATCGGCCGATCAACCGCTGGATTTCCAGCGTTCGTCCGCCCTGTTTGCCACGCGACGCCTCGCGGCCCGAGCGCGTATGGGTCGAGCGGGGCAGCATGCCGTACTCGCCGGTTACCCACCCGCGGCCGGAATTGCGCATCCAGGGAGGCACGCGCTCTTCCATACTCGCCGTGCAAAGCACGTGGGTATCGCCGAAACATGCCAGCACGCTGCCTTCGGCATGTTTCGTGAAATCGGTAACAAAGCGCAGTTCGCGCAGTTGTGATGGGTCGCGGCCACTCGGGCGCATGGTGCCTCTCCTGCAGGCAGCGTTGCTAGCTGCCGAGCCACCTTAACGCGGTACCGGTTGTGTTGTCACTGTAAGGTGAGTTGATGCTCAGGGCCTTGATGCTAAGTGCCTTGAGGTTCTCGACGAGGTTGTCCTCGCCGGGTTCGCCGATCCCGGCCATATCCTCATCACTCAAGCCCGACCACAGCCCGTCCGAGCAGGCGAGTAGCACGTCGCCAGGCTCCAGTCCGATCCTGTTCGTGATGCTCATGTCGGGAACCGGCGCGTCACCGCCGATACAGCATTCCACGAAATTCCGCATCGGGTGATCCTGGGCCTCTTCTTCCGTGATGGCACCTTCCTGGATGAGCACCTCGACGTGACTGTGATCGCGGGACCGGGTAAGTACCCGCCCGGTGCGTACCTGGTAGATGCGGCTGTCCCCGATATGAGCCCAGAACGCACCGCCCTCCTGCACGAGACATACCGCACAGGTAGCCCGCGGCCGGAAATCCACGGCGACGTCCGACCCGAGTGAGACGACTTCGTCGTGCGCGCGCGTCAGCGCCATGTAAAGAAAACCCTGGGGATCGAAGATGGGCATATCTGCGGCCATGAACAGGTCCTGCACGATCTTGAGTCCCGTTTCCGCGGCGCGGGCACCGTCACTGTGACCGCCCATGCCGTCGAATACGAGCATGATTGCAGCGTTTTCGGAAACGACGACAGCGGCGCGATCCTGGTTGTCCTGGCGGTCGCCCAGCGCCGAGACTTTGGCGTACTCAATCTGCATAACGATAAGTGCTAGTGTGGCCTTCAGCAGCAGCCACAGCTTAGAATGATGCTCCTCACAAAAACGTGACTCAGGCAGCACAATTATGGCGCCACCAGGGAGTTGATGCCGATGTTACACAGTATGACAGGCTTCGCGCGAGAGTCGGTCGAGACCGACACCGGCACACTCACGTGGGAAATACGCGCCGTCAACCACCGCTACCTGGATGTGCAGTTCAAGCTGCCGGAGGATTTGCGCCCCAAAGAGCAGGCATTCCGGAAACAGGCGAGCGCCGTGCTGCGGCGCGGCAAGATAGAATGTGCGCTGCATTTCCGGCGTGCCGTACACCAGGACACCGAGCTGCAGATCGACACAGACCTCGTCGAACTGATCGGCCATCGAATTTCAGAGCTGACGTCCAAGATGCCGAATGTCGCGGCCGCGAATCCTATCGAGGTTCTTCGCTGGCCCGGAGTCATTTTACAGAACGATCTCGAGACAGGGCCGCCGTTCGAGCAATCCTCCGCACTGTTGGACAAGGCGCTCACGGCAATCAGTGACATGCGTTCGAACGAAGGCGTACGAATCGGCGAGATGATCGAATCACGCTGCAGCGATATCGCATCGATCGCCAGCAGCGTTCGCAAACGCATGCCGGAGGTGCTTGCCGCAACGCGCGCGAAACAAAAGGAGCGCATCGACAAGCTCGACGTCGAGGCCGATCCCGCCAGGCTCGAAGTCGAACTCGCATTGATCGCCCAGAAAATCGACGTGGACGAAGAACTCGATCGGCTCGACAGTCATCTCGTCGAAATCCGCGATGCCCTGAAGAGCAGGAAAGCGGTCGGGCGCCGGCTCGACTTCCTGATGCAGGAACTCAATCGGGAGGCCAATACGCTCGGCTCCAAGTCGGCAGATGCAGAGACGACGAAGGCCGCCGTCGATCTCAAGGTTCTCATCGAGCAGATGCGCGAGCAGATCCAGAACGTCGAGTAACCGTGGTGACCAAGCAGAACGCGAAGCTATTCGTCATCGCGGCGCCCTCGGGCGCTGGCAAGACGACCATCGTCAAAGCCCTGGTCGCCCGGAGCCCGGACCTGCGCTTCTCCATTTCCTATACGACGCGCCAGAAACGACGCACCGAGGTCGACGGCGTCGACTACCTGTTCGTGGACGTCGAGAGGTTCGAACAGCTGCGCGAAGAGGGCGAGCTACTCGAGTTTGCCGAGGTATTCGACAATTACTACGCAACGAGCCGCAGCCAGGTAGAGAAGCATCTTGCAGACGGCCAGGACGTCATCCTCGAAATCGACTGGCAGGGCGCGCAGCAGGTGCGCAAATCGATGCCCGAGTGCGTGACTATTTTTATCCTGCCGCCGTCGCTCGAGGAACTGCAGCGGCGCCTGCGTGACCGTCGCACCGACAGTCCCGAGGTCATCGAACGACGCCTGCGCGATGCGCTCAGTGACATGGCCCATTGGGACGAGTTCGACCATGTCATCATCAACGACAAACTCGAGCAGGCAGTGACGGACCTCGAAGACGTGCTGCAGGGTAGCGGCGGTGCATCGGCGACCGCCAGTGTTGCTCTACGCCGCGCCGTGTCGCGAATCATCGGCTAGGCCCCTTTTATAACATTTGGTTATATGCCTTGGTGCCGGCCCAGCCCGGTCGCTTAGACTTGCACGCCTAATTTTTATTCAGGGGCCTCGCGGCCCGACAGGAAAACGAAATGGCCAGGATCACAGTCGAGGACTGCCTCGAGAACATCGACAACATCTTCGAAATGGTGCTCGTCGCCGCCAAGCGCGCGCGGCGTATCGCCCATGGGGCCGACCCGATGGTCGAACTCGAAAACGACAAGCCCACGGTGCTCGCCCTGCGTGAAATCGCCGACGGACACATCACCCCGGCCATCCTCGAAGAGATCGAGCAGCCTGTCGCGGACGACTTGCTGCAGCCCGAGGCGGCGGAAGACGTTCTCCCCGTACGCGGTATCTCCATCGGCGACTAAACCCACCAATCCCGTTATGATCGGGACATGGATTATGCGGCATCAATCCTGTCCCGACTTCCCGGCGCATCAAAGCGAGACCACGGTGTGCGCCGCCTCGTCGACACGCTCAAGTCCTACCTGCCCGACGAACACCTGAAGCAGGTCCTGCGGGCGTACGAGTTCGGTGCCGGCGCGCACGAGGGCCAGAGCCGCAAGTCTGGCGAACCCTATATCACTCACCCGATTGCCGTGGCCCAGGAACTGGCCGACATGCACCTCGACGTGCAGGCAATCACGGCCGCTATTCTGCACGACGTTGTCGAAGACACCGAAGCGTCTCTCGAGGACATCGAGGAACAGTTCGGGCACGAGGTCGCACAACTCGTCGACGGCGTCAGCAAGCTCGACCAGATCCAGTTCCGCAGCCGCGCCGAAGCGCAAGCCGAGAGCTTTCGCAAGATGATGATGGCCATGATCGAGGACATCCGCGTCATCCTCGTCAAGCTCGCCGATCGCCTGCACAACATGCAGACGCTGGGCGCGATGCCGTCAGCCAAGAAGAAGCGCATCGCCCGCGAAACCCTCGACATCTACGCACCGATTGCGAATCGACTCGGCATCAACAGCCTCAAGATAGAGCTCGAAGACCTGGGCTTCATGCATCTGCACCCGTTCCGGTACCGGGTGCTCGACAAGGCCCTGAAGAAGAGCAAGGGCAGCCAGCGCCAGATCGTCAAACGTATCTCCGATCAATTCAGCAAGGCCATGGCCGAAGAAGATATCGAGGGCGAGGTGATCGGCCGCGAGAAACACCTCTACAGCATCTACAAGAAGATGGCCGAGAAAAAGCGGCTGCTGTCTGACGTCGTTGATGTTTACGGTTTTCGTATCATCGTCGACGACGTCAACACCTGTTACCAGACGCTGGGTCTCGTGCATCAGCTTTACAAGCCGATGCCGGGTCGCTTCAAGGATTACATCGCGATCCCGCGTATCAACGGTTACCAGTCTTTGCACACGACGCTGTTCGGCCCCAAGGGACTGCCGCTCGAGGTGCAGATTCGTACGCGGGAGATGGACCGCGTCGCCAATTCCGGCGTTGCGTCACACTGGGTCTACAAGGCCGATGAGAAGTCCGACGCGACGCCGCAGCGGCGCGCGCGCGAATGGCTCGCGAACCTCGCCGAACTGCAGCAGTCCGGGACTTCCGAGGAATTCCTCGAAAGTGTCAAGGTGGACCTGTTCCCCGACAAGATTTACGTGTTCACGCCGAAAGGCGACATCATGCCACTGCCCAAGGGCGCGACCACGGTCGACTTTGCCTATGCCGTCCACACTGATATCGGCGATCGCTGCGTTGCCGCGAAGATCAACCGCGGCCTGGTGCCGTTACGAACGCCACTGCAGAACGGGCAGACCGTGGAAATCATTACTGCGCGCGGCGCCAAGCCCAATCCCAACTGGCTCACCTTCGTGCGTTCGGCAAAAGCTCGAACGGCGATCCGCAACCATATGAAGAACCTGCGCGCCGTCGAGTCCGCCGACCTCGGTAAGCGACTGCTGGACAAGTCGCTCAAAGACCTCGGCTCATCCTTGCGCAAAGTCGGGAAGGTGCGCATGGCGGCGGCACTCGAGGAGCTTGGCCTCAACAATGACACCGAACTATACGAACAACTAGGTCTCGGCGAACGCCTGGCACCGTTGACAGCCCGCATGCTGGCCGGGGCCGACGAGGATGGCCAGGACGAGAGCCAGATCGCGAGCCTCGTCATCGCCGGCACCGAGGGCATGGTCATCAGCTATGCCAAGTGCTGCTACCCGATACCGGGTGATGACGTCATGGGTTACCTGACGGCGGGGCGGGGCGTCGTGATCCACCGTAATACCTGCGGCAACCTTTCGAACTTTCGCAAGCAACCCGAAAAGTGGATTGCCGTGAGCTGGGAGAAGGACATCGGCCGCGAATTCTCTTGCCAGATCCAGGCCGAAACCCGGAACCGGACCGGCGTGCTGGCCGAGGTAGCCGCGACTATCGCGGACTGTGGTTCCAACATCGAACAGGTCGAGGTTCTCGGGCGTCACGAAGACTGCTCCGTGCTGTCGTTCCTGCTGACGGTCAAGGATCGCTCACACCTCGCGAAGATCATGCGTAACGTCCGCAAGATGCCCAATGTGATTCGTGTCTCGCGCGACTGCGCGTAACGTGCCCTTTCTTGAAACCGGGAATGACTCATGACTAAGCAGCCTATTCACACCGACGGTGCGCCCGCAGCAATCGGCACCTATTCGCAGGCCGTGCAGGCAGGCGGTCTCGTGTTCCTGTCCGGGCAGATCCCGCTCGTACCCGCTACCATGGAAATCGTCGACGGCGATTTCGAAGCGCGCGCCCGGCAAGTCTTCGCCAACCTCCGGGCTGTTGCAACGGCAGCCGGCGGCAATCTCAACGATGCCGTAAAAGTGACGATATTCCTGACCGACCTCGATAACTTCGCCACGGTCAACGCGGTCATGGAAGACTTCTTCGATAAGCCTTACCCGGCACGCGCTGCCGTCGGCGTAGCGTCGTTGCCCAAGGGAGTCGATGTCGAGGCCGACGCGATCCTTGCAATCTGATTCTCCACTAACGGCCCTGAGCGGCGTCGGCCCGGCGCTTGCGAAGAAGCTCGGCAAGCTCGGGCTGGCTCGCGTCGAGGACCTGCTGTTCCTGTTGCCACTGCGGTACGAGGATCGCACCCAGCTCGTGAAGATCGGTGCGCTTCTGCCAGGCCAGCGCTGCCTGGTCACGGGCGAGGTGCTGCTCGCGGAAACCGTCTATCGCGGACGCCGCAACCTCCTGGTTCGTATCGGGGACGGCAGCGGCCACCTGACCCTGCGCTTCTTTCATTTTTCACGGCAGCAAAAGGCACAGTTTCAACCCGGGGTTAACGTCACCTGTTTCGGCGAGGCGCGCAAGGGATCCGCCGGGTTCGAGATGATTCATCCCGAGTATCGGCTGTTGCGTGAGGATCAGGATGCTGCGATCGACGATTCGCTCACGCCGATCTACCCGGCAACCGAGGGTGTGCAGCAGGGGCGCTTACGCAACCTGACCGACCAGGCGTTACGATCGATGCACGCTTCTCCTCCCGTCGAACTCCTGCCCGATGCCGTGACGAAGAAGATGGGCATGCCGTCCCTTGCCGCGGCGATTCAGTACCTGCATCGACCGCCGCCCGATGCGAATGTCGCTGAGTTGCTCGCCGGCCGCCATCCTTGCCAGCAACGGCTGGCGTTCGAGGAACTGCTCGCCCATTACCTGAGCCTGCGAAGCCTGCGGGCACTTGCCGAGACCGAAGATGCGCCGGAGCTGAGCAACGGCTCTGTCGAAGTCGGCGAGTTTATCGCTTCGCTGCCATTCAACCTGACCGGCGCGCAGCAGCGCGTGGTCGACGAGATTCTCGCCGACCTGGCGCGGCCGCACCCGATGATGCGGCTGATACAGGGCGACGTCGGCTCGGGCAAGACCGTCGTTGCGGCCATCGCCTGCCTCAAGGCGATCGCTTGCGGCGTGCAGGCGGCCATCATGGCCCCGACCGAAATCCTGGCCGAGCAGCACTGGCGCAATTTCTCCGCCTGGTTCCGGCCACTCGGGATCGAGCCCGCCTGGCTCAGCGGCAGCCAGAAGACGGTCGCCCGTCGTGAAGCGTTGCAGTCGATCGCCGACGGTCGGGCGCAGCTCGTTGTCGGAACGCATGCGCTGTTCCAGGAAGGCGTCGAATTCGAAAAGCTGGCGCTCGTCATCATCGACGAGCAGCACCGCTTCGGTGTGCACCAGCGCATGGCGCTGCGGGACAAGGGCGTGTCGAGTGGCGCTCACCCCCACCAGCTCGTCATGACCGCAACACCGATTCCGAGGACGCTGGCCATGGCGGCATACGCGGACCTCGACACCTCGGTCATCGACGAGCTCCCTCCCGGGCGGCAGCCGGTCTCGACCATCGCTGTACCCGATACACGCCGCGTTGAAATCGTCGAGCGCGTGCGTTCGGCCTGCAAAGGAGGACAACAGGCGTACTGGGTGTGTCCGCTTATCGAAGAGTCGGAGGTGCTTGACTACCAGGCCGCCGAAGCCAGCTATGCAATGTTGGCCGAAGCTCTTCCGGAGCTGCGTGTCGGACTTGTCCACGGCCGCATGCGGCCGGTTGAGAAAGAACGCGGTATGCAGGCATTCAAGGAAGGCCTGATCCAGCTGCTGGTCGCAACTACCGTTATCGAGGTGGGCGTAGACGTCCCCAACGCCAGCCTGATGATCATCGAGAACGCAGAGCGCATGGGACTCTCGCAGCTGCACCAGCTACGCGGCCGCGTCGGACGGGGAACCGCTCAGAGTCATTGCGTGTTGCTCTACAAGCCGCCACTCGGGCGTATTGCCAAGGAACGTCTCGCCGTGCTCCGCGACACCAATGACGGTTTCGTCGTCGCGCAGCGGGACCTCGAGCTGCGCGGGCCGGGCGAGCTTCTAGGTACTCGACAGACTGGCCTGCCCGACTATCGCGTAGCCGACCTGGTCCGCGATGCCGCGCTCATGCCACAAGTACAAAAGACGGCAGGCCTGCTCAAGGGAAGCTCCGACGCCGTGGCCGCCGCGATCGTGCGACGCTGGCTCGGCGATGCCGGCCGTTACGGCAAAGTGTAGACTTGCTGCCATGAAATCGACGCTCGCCAATTCCTTCGCACCCGAACTCGTTACGCAGTTACGTAACTACGGCAGGCTGATGCGTTTCGACAAACCCATCGGGATCTGGCTGTTGCTTTGGCCCACGCTGTGGGCCTTGTGGCTGGCGGGCGCCGGCAGCCCCGACCAGGGACTGTTCGTCGTGTTCGTAATCGGTGTTGTCGTCATGCGTGCGGCGGGCTGCGTGCTCAACGACTATGCGGATCGCAAGATAGACCCTTACGTCGAGCGCACCAGGAGCCGGCCCATCGCTTCGGGTGCCGTTGCACCGCTCGAAGCGCTGACGCTGTTCGCGGCGCTTGCGCTGATAGCGATCGGGCTGGCGTCGATGCTCAACCCGCTCGCGCAGCTCCTGGCCGTGGTTGGCGGCGTGTTGACCGTCGCGTATCCGTTCGTGAAACGCTACCTGTCCATTCCGCAATTCGTGCTCGGGGCGGCATTTGGCTGGGCTGTGCCCATGGCTTTTGCAGCGCAGACCGGCGAGATACCGGAACTGGCGTGGCTCGTATTCGGCACCGCGATGATCTGGGCCGTCATCTACGACACGTTGTACGCAATGGTCGATCGCGAGGACGACAGGAAGATCGGCGTGAAATCAACGGCCATCCTGTTCGGCGAGGTCGACCTGTTCGTCATCGCAGGCCTGCAGCTGCTGATGATCTTCGCGCTGATCCTGATTGGTTACCGTGCCGGCCTCGGCACGTGGTACTACCTGTCCGTACTCGTTGCCGCCGTACTCATGGCCTGGCACCAGTGGCTCGCGCGCGACCGCCAGCCGGCAGGTTGTTTCGCCGCGTTCCTCAACAATCACTACATCGGCATGGCCGTTTTTATCGGCATCGTCCTGCATTACACGTTCAACCCGGCGACCTGAGCTATATCGCCCGAGCCACGGCGAGCACACTTACCTTCTCGACACCGCTCTTTTGCAACGCTCGGGCAACATGCCTCGTGGTCGCCCCGGTTGTCACGACGTCATCCACAATCAGCACGTGCTTTGCGGACATGGTTCGTCGAACCGCGAACGCACCGTGCAGGTTGCGGTTTCGCTCTGCCGCCGTGAGGCCCGATTGCGAGCGTGTTGCCCGGCAACGGACGACGCCGTTGACGATCGGTAGCCCGTAACGCCGTGCGACAGGTTTGCTGATCTCGAGGGCCTGGTTGAATCCGCGAACCGTCAGGCGCCGCCAATGCAGCGGCACTGGCAACAGCGCGTCGACATCGTCGGGCAGGAATCCCATCGCATCGCCAAGCATTGAACCGAAAGCCGGTGCGTAATAGAGCTTGCGCCTGAACTTGAACGCCTTGAGGGCGGCATCGACAGGAAACTCGTACGCGAAAATGGCAACCAGCGCCGTCAGTGGCGCTGGCGCGTCCTGCCTGGGATTGTCGAGCCACGGCAGGTCCTCCCGACAACCCCCGCAGACTGACGGCTCGGCGCGCAAGGTACGCGTGCCGCAAAACGCGCAGCGCTCGGGCATGAGTGAGTCATCGATGTTCCGCAGCAATTCGAGGGCCGAGCTGCGGCAGGCGGAGAGATGTTCCCTGAAACGCATGCGCCTATTTCAGGCTGCCGGAGCAGTACGCGCCAGCAGCAAAACCCGGCGCGATGGCCAATTTCAGGGAACAAAGCGTGATACGTTCTCGCGGTGAGCGATGAACCCACTTTGTGCGTCCGCGATGTGCAGCGGCGATTCGATCGGGCGGCCGACAGCTTCGACACGGCCGATTTCGTGCACGCCGTTACGCGCGAGGGCCTGATCGAACGCCTGGCGCCGCTCGTCGTCGACACGAACACGATCCTGGATCTCGGCTGCGCGACAGGTGCGGCCAATCCGCTACTCAGGAAGCGCTTCGGTCGGACCCACATTGTTTCTCTCGATCATTCGCACGCGATGTTGCGTCGGAACGCGGGCAAGGCGCGCTGGTTTGCAGGACGGTCCTGCGTACAGGCCGATGCCCGCCGAATGCCCTTCGGCGATCACAGCTTCGATGTCGTATTCGCGAACCAGCTGCTGCCCTGGGTCAATGACCTGGACCTGGCGTTCGGCGAGATATCACGGGTGCTCCGGAAAGGCGGGGTATTCGCCTTCGCGACGCTGGGTCCCGATAGCCTGCACGAACTCGCCGACGCCTGGGCGAGCGTCGATACACACGCGCACGTCAACCGGTTTCCCGACATGCATGATGTCGGTGACGGGCTCGTGCGGGCCGGGCTCTGCGATCCGGTCCTCGATATCGATCGGCTGACCGTTCGTTACGACGACGCCCACAAGCTGTTCGCCGACCTGACGGACATGGGCGCCCGCAACTCGCTGCATGCGCGCAATCCTACGCTCGTGGGCAAGGCGCGATTCGAACGAGTGATCACGGCGCTCGGGGAGGGCGCGGATGGCGGCCAGATAGGGTTCGACCTCGAACTCGTCTACGGACACTGCTGGGGTGGCGGGCCAAAGGACGCGCGCGATTACCGAATCGATGCGTCCGCCATTCCGAGGCGCCGACGCTGACGCACCGGCCTCAGGGCATTTGTAACAACTGCTTTATGGTTGGGCCGATAAGCCGTTGTTAAATAAGAATTAATCTCATCGCAGCCTGCATGAGGAGCATTGCATGGCCGATCCCGATTGAGTACACTGCGCAACGCTCGTTTGACCGGCAGGATGGTCAAGCCGGCCAACAGGCGAATACCCGGGATCACCGGGACACAGTGAACCTACAAGTTCCAGCATTCGCAGCATCCGGAATTTGAAATGTAATGCGATCGTCACGACGTCTCGCAGGGTGAACAATCAATGATACGAAAGTCGTTTTTGAGCCTGCTCGGTCTGATAACGGCCAGCGCGGCGCAGGCCGAATGGGCGCTGAACATGCCCGAGGGCATCACCGAACTCAGCGCGGAAACCCATCAACTCCACATGATGGTGTTCTGGTGGTGTGTCGCCATCGGCGTCGTTGTTTTCGGCGTGATGATCATTTCGCTGGTCAAGCACCGCAAATCGAAGGGCGCGAAGCCGGCGGACTTCTCGCACAGCATGACGGCCGAGGTCATCTGGACCGTCATTCCCGTCGTCATCCTGCTGCTCATGGCCGTGCCGGCTGCCGAGACGATGATCAAGCTCGAGGACTCGCGCAACCCCGACCTTTCGATCGTCGTGACGGCGTACCAGTGGAAGTGGCATTACAAGTACCAGGACGAGGATATCGACTTCTACTCGAGCCTCGCCCGTTCGAGTCTCGAAGCACGCCGTAAACAGTCCGGTGTCGACCCGTTCGCCGTCGATAATTACCTCCTCGAGGTGGATCGCCCGGTCGTCGTACCGAAGGGCGCCAAGGTCCGGTTGCTGCTGACGTCGAATGACGTCGTGCACTCGTGGTGGGTGCCCGAACTGGCCATCAAGAAAGACGCCGTGCCCGGCATTGTCAACGAAACCTGGTTCAGGGCCGAGGAGACCGGCACGTTTCGAGGACAGTGCGCCGAGCTGTGCGGCAAGGATCACGGCTACATGCCGATCGTAGTCGAGGTCGTCGAGCCCGATGCCTACCTGGCCTGGGTCGACACACGTAAGAACGGTGACGTTTCCGTCGCCAATGCAGCCAAGTAATCGGAGATATCAGAGATGTCTAGTACCGTAGCAGACGCCCTGGACCACGAACACGACGATCACGGCCCGACCAAGGGCATTGGCCGCTGGCTGTTTTCGACGAATCATAAGGACATCGGCACGATGTACCTTATTTTCAGCCTCACGATGTTCTTCATCGGCGGCGCCATGGCGATGGTCATTCGCTCAGAGCTCGCCATACCGGGACTGCAGTTCGTGCATCCCGAGTTTTTCAATTCGATGACCACGATGCACGCACTGATCATGGTGTTCGGCGCCGTGATGCCGGCGTTCGTGGGCCTCGCGAACTGGATGATCCCGCTCATGATCGGCGCGCCCGACATGGCGTTACCGCGCATGAACAACTGGTCGTTCTGGATCCTGCCTGTGGCGTTCGGCATTTTGCTGTCGACGCTGTTCATGCCGGGCGGCGCGCCGGCCAGTGGCTGGACCATGTATCCGCCGCTGGTGTTGCAGACCGGTGACGCATTCCCGTTCCTGATCTTCTCAGTGCACCTCATGGGTATCTCGTCGATCATGGGCGCCATCAACGTGATCGTCACGATCATCAACATGCGCGCGCCGGACATGTCGCTCCTCAAGATGCCGATGTTCGTCTGGACCTGGCTGATTACAGCGTACCTGCTGATCGCCGTGATGCCGGTACTGGCGGGCGCCGTTACGATGCTGCTCACCGACCAGTTCTTCGGCACGAGCTTTTTCCTCGCGGCCGGCGGCGGCGACCCGGTCATGTTCCAGCACATTTTCTGGTTCTTCGGCCATCCCGAGGTTTACATCATGATCCTGCCGGCCTTCGGCGTGGTTTCGGAAATCATCCCGACGTTCTCGCGCAAGAAGTTGTTCGGCCACGACTCGATGGTCTACGCGGCGTCGAGCATCGCGTTCCTTTCATTCATCGTCTGGGCGCATCACATGTTCACGGTCGGCATGCCGCTGACGGGCCAGATGTTCTTCATGTTTGCCACGATGCTGATTGCCGTGCCGACGGGCGTAAAGGTTTTCAACTGGGTCGCGACGATGTGGCGCGGTGCGATGACGTTCGAGACGCCGATGTTGTTTTCGCTGGCGTTCGTGTTCCTGTTCACTATCGGCGGGTTCTCCGGCCTGATGCTCGCGATCGCGCCGGCAGATATCCAGTACCACGATACCTACTTCGTGGTCGCGCACTTCCACTACGTGCTCGTGCCCGGATCCGTGTTCGCGATCATGGCGGGCGCCTATTACTGGTTGCCGAAGTGGACCGGGCACATGTACAACGAGACGCTCGGCAAGTTGCATTTCTGGCTGTCGACGATCTTCGTCAACGTGACGTTCTTCCCGATGCACTTCCTGGGGTTGGCCGGCATGCCCCGACGTATCCCGGACTATTCCACGCAGTTCACCGACTTCAACACGATTGCCAGTATCGGTGCGATTGGCTTCGGCGTTTCGCAGCTGATCTTCGTCTGGGTCGTCGTCACTGCCTGGCGTGGCGCCAAGGCCACGGACCGTGTCTGGGAAGGCTCGCACGGGCTCGAATGGACCGTCCCGTCACCCGCGCCGTGGCATACGTTCACGACACCGCCCAAGGCACGCATTGCCCAGGAAGCGTTTGAGTGACATCGGTTAACGAACAACAGAAGAAAGGCATCCGCCGCACGGCACTGATCGTTGCGGCGATTGCCGTTGCCTTTTACGTGGGCTTCATCCTGATAGGTGTAATGCGGTCCTAGTTTTCCCATGAACCCCGATCATCAAGACAAGCTGAATCGCAAACTGACGCTGACGCTGCTCGTGGTGGTCGCGGGCGCATTCGGGTTCGGTTACGCGCTGGTGCCGTTGTACGATGTGTTCTGCGAGATCACGGGGTTCGGCGGGCGCACCAACGCGACGGCGGCTGTTGTCGAGGAGGCGCCCGACCTCGGCCGCGAGATTCGCGTCGAGTTCGTGACCACCGTGAATTCCTATGCGCCGTTCGAGCTTGCCGCCGACGTCGACAGCATGACCGTAAATCCCGGCAAGATGTACTTTGCGACCTTTACGGCGAAGAACCTCTCGACGGACGACAAGGTCGCGCAGGCGGTACCCAGCGTTGCGCCAGTGTCGGCTGCCGAGCACTTCGTGAAGATCGAGTGTTTCTGCTTCACGAACCAGGAGTTTGCCGCGAACGAAGAGCGGCCGATGCCGCTGCAGTTCATCGTCGATCCGGACCTGCCGGACTACGTCGACACGATCACCCTGCAGTACACTTTTTTTGATACCGCGCGCGCCGCGGCCAACAACACGCTTTGACCCGAGAAGTTTTTAACATGACGACACATACCGAAGACCACTATTACATACCGCACGGCAGCCACTGGCCCGTTGTTGGTTCGGTCGGCCTGCTGTTCCTTATGGTCGGCGTTTCGAGCTGGCTGAACGGTGCCGACGCCGGTTTCTACATCATGCTGACCGGGCTCGCCATCGTCGTCTTCATGATTACAGGCTGGTTCGCCACGGTTATCGGGGAAAGCCAGAAGGGCCTGTACAACGACCAGGTGGACAAGTCGTTCCGCCAGGGCATGTTCTGGTTCATCTTCTCGGAAGTGATGTTTTTCGCGGCGTTCTTCGGCGCACTGTTTTACGCCCGCAACATGTCGGTTCCGTGGCTCGGTGGCAGTAGCAACAACTTCTTCACCAACCTGTTGCTGTGGGAGGGCTTTGAGAGCACCTGGCCCACCGACGGCCCGGGACAGGTCGGCGGGGAATACGAAACGATGGGGCCTTTTGGTTTGCCACTCATCAATACGGCGATCCTTCTGACGAGTAGTATCACGGTTACGATCGCGCATCACGCGTTGCTGGCCGGCAAGCGCATGCGGCTGTCGATCTTCCTCGGCGCAACCTTCGTTCTCGGCTTTATCTTCGTCTACATGCAGGGCGTCGAGTACGTCCATGCCTACCAGGACCTGAACCTGAAGCTGACCTCGGGGATCTACGGCTCCACCTTCTTCATGCTGACGGGCTTCCACGGCATGCACGTGACGATCGGCGCAATCATGCTGACGATCATCTTCTTCCGCGTGCTCAAGGGTCATTTCTCGCCGGACCACCATTTCGCGTTCGAAGCCGTAGCCTGGTACTGGCACTTCGTCGACGTGGTCTGGGTCGGCTTGTACGTATTCGTCTACTGGATGTAGAGACAAATAGAGAGGGGACAGTGACCTTAATTCGAAATTAAGGTCACTGTCCCCCCCTTCCAAATTAAGTAAACTGTCCCCTTATTTTGAGCTGCCCGTTTGACTATTGTGCCGGTGGCTGAATCCAGCCGAGGTAATACGACGCAACCAGGAACAGGATCAGGACCAGCGACAGACCGACCCGGATTTCAAGCGCCCGGAGCATCTTGGGCGAGTCCGCGTCCTCGCGTCGCAGGTAGAAAAGCCCGGTCCCGAGGCTGATGACAATAGCGGCCAGAAGTATAAAGACGACGTATTTCATGAAAGCATCCTCTCGAATCCACAGTATACCGTGAACACCCGGGTGAAAAAGCCACTGCCCCGCTGGCTGCCGCTGCTGGTTGGCGCGCTGCTCGTCGCCCAGTTCGCGGGGCTCGGCGCCTGGCAGGTTTCACGTGGCCTCGACAAGCGGGCCGACCAGGCCGCCTTCCGGGACGAGACAGGTTTTGCAGCGTGGCAGGACGGTATGGAGACGCGACCCTACCAGCGTCTCAAAGCGACCGGCCGCTACGAGACGGAACACCAGTTCCTGCTCGAGAACATCATCGTAAATTCGCGCTATGGCTACTACGTCATAACACCGCTGCGTGGAGAGGAATCGGAGCCCGTGCTGCTCATCAATCGCGGCTGGATCGAGAAACCGGCCGGCGACATCGATTTGGCCGTACTGGAGGTGCCAGCCGGGCGCGTCACGATCCGGGGACGTGCGGGTTCGCTGCCGCGTGCCGGCATGAAGATGGGCGACGCGATCACGGCGGGTGCCGGCTGGCCCAAGCGTGCCGTGTACCCGGATCTTGCCGAGGTTGCGGCAGCGCTGGGCACGGACGTGCAGCCATTCGTGCTCCTCATGGATCACGAAGAGCCCGGCGGGTTCTACCGCCACTGGGTCCCGACGGAATTTGGGCCCGGCAAGCACTTCGGCTACGCTCTGCAGTGGTTCGCGATGGCCGCAGTGCTATCGGGCCTGCTCGCCTGGAATTACCGCAAGAAACGTTTCGACTCATGACCCGACAAAGAGACATCAAGGGCCGCCTGCAGCTTACCCTGATGGCGCTGGTCTTTTTCGGGCCGTTGATCCTCGCCGCCTGGCTGTATTTCAGCGGTGAAGGGCTGCGGCCCGCGGGCAGGACCAATCACGGTGCGTTGCTGGAGCCGATCGCCAATCTCGGCGAATTGCTTCCGGATTCGCCCCTGCACGCGCATAACGACAGTCACTGGCTGCTCATCTACTCGACCGATTCCGCTTGCGACGAGGCCTGCGAATTCGCCTTGTACACGCTGCGGCAGTCCCGACTCATGCTCGGCAAGGAAATGGACCGCCTGCGTCGCGTATTCTTGCACAGCGATTCGGCGCCCGATACAGTGCTCCTTGCCGAACAGCATGCGGGCCTGATTACCCTCAGGGACAGCGGTCTGAGTGACCTGCTGGAGAACAAGAAACCCGCCTCGCTGTCAGCAGGCGGCTTTTACCTTGTCGATCCGCTCGGAAACCTCGTCATGTATTTCCGGCCGGACCTCGACCCGAGCGAGATGGTCGAGGACATTGAGCGCCTGTTGAAGCATTCGCGCATAGGCTGACCGGGAAATGAGCGTGACGACGACGGTAGGAACTTACACAGACTGGCGTGACTACTACGAGCTGACCAAGCCGCGGGTCGTCATGTTGATCGTATTTACAGCAATCGTCGGCATGTTCGTTTCGGTGCCGGGCTGGCCCGGCCTGGCCGCGCTCGTCTTCGGCACCCTCGGAATCGGTCTTGCATCGTCATCTGCCGCCGTATTCAATCACGTTCTCGACGCGCGCATCGACATCCAGATGATGCGCACACGCGGCCGACCGCTGCCCCAGGGCAAGCTCACCGAGAAGGCCGCGCTGACCTTCGCCTCGGGACTGTGCGTCATCTCGATGATCATCCTGTGGTTCCTCGTGAACCCACTGACCGCGGTGCTCACCTTCCTCTCGCTGATCGGCTACGCTGTTATCTACACGGGATGGCTGAAGCGTGCTACGCCGCAGAACATTGTAATCGGCGGCGCGGCAGGTGCAGCACCGCCCGTGCTTGGCTGGACCGCCGTGACCAATGAGGTACACAGTGGGGCGTTGCTGCTGTTTCTAATCATATTCGTCTGGACGCCGCCGCACTTCTGGGCGCTTGCGATAGCAAGGAAAGACGAATACGCAAAAGTCGACATTCCGATGCTGCCGGTCACGCATGGCGAGGCCTACACGCGCCTCAATATACTGCTATACACGATCCTTCTCGTACTCGTAACGATCCTGCCCTACCTGATCGGCATGAGTGGCATCATCTACCTGCTGTCGGCCCTCGTTCTCGACGCCTGGTTTCTTTACTATGCCGTGCGCATGTTTCGCGTTCCCGAAGATATGGAGTTGCCTATGAAGACCTTCAAGTACTCGATCAGCTATTTGGGCTTCCTGTTTGCGGCGATCCTGATCGACCACTACCTGCTGTTCCAGGTCAGCGTGTGAGCATGCTCTTAAAGACTGCCAAGTGGCTAACAATCGTTTTCGTCGCCCTGTTCGTGACGATCTACTTTGTACGCGCATTCGACTCGAGGAAACTTCCGGAACCGGCACCGGAACACCGTATCGAATTCGCAAGTGAATTCGACGCATCGCAGGAAGACGATACCGACTGGCAGCGATACCTCGAGATCGAGGACGAGCTTGCGCTGGAACTCGAGGAGACAATCTCTGCCACTGAGCGCGTTGCCAACATTGTCGACCGTTACACCCCGGGCAGCCTGACCTCGCCGGAGAGTTTCCCCTCGAACTGGAATCACTCGTACGAGTTGTCCGTGCCTGAGGCCCGCGGGGTGGCTGTACTGCTGCACGGACTGAGCGACTCGCCGTATTCGATGCTCCCGACCGCCCAGATACTGGCCGGCATGGGATATAACGTCGTGGTGCCGAGAATGCCCGGCCACGGATTCGCCGTGGGTGGCCTGCGCCAGGTTAGCTGGAAGGACTGGATGGCCGCCGTGCGCGTGGCGGTTCGGCATGCCGCCACCTTGCCTGGCGGCGAGCAGGGGCTGGTCATGGGGGGCTACTCGAACGGTGGCCTCCTGGCCGTCGAATACGGAATGAGCTGCGGAAAGGTCGACGATCTGCCATGTCCGAAAGGTATGATCCTGCTGTCGCCAGCCATAGCCGTGTCGCCGTTCGCCGCCGTCGCGAACCTGAATTCCTGGGTCTCCTGGATGCCCTATTTCGAGCGTTTTCAATGGCAGTCCATCCTGCCCGAGGTCGATCCATTCAAGTTCACGTCCTTCCCAAAGCATCCGGGCTGGGAAATCCACAAGATGGCGAAGCGCTCGCACAAGAAGCTTGCAGAGCCTGGTATGGCCGACGCAATGCCACCGATTCTCGCGTTCCAGTCGGCTGTCGATAACACGATCAATGCCCAGGCGGTGATAGATATCCTGTTCGACGAGCTGCCCGCTAACGGTAGCGAACTCGTCATCTATGACGTCAACCGTGAAAGGCAGAACCTGCAGCTGATGAAGAGTACGCCTGCCGACGTCGCCGCCTGGATCGAAACCAAGGCACCGCTGAACTTTAGCGTGACGCTGCTCAGGAACAGCGACCCATCGAGTTTGACTGTCGAAGCGTGGCGCATCGCGGCCGGCGAAAGCTCCGGCAACAGCGAGCCCACAACGCTGAGCTGGCCCAGGGAAGTCTATTCGCTGTCCCACATAGCACTGCCATTTCCTCCCGAAAACCCGCTGTACGGCGACGGTTCCGCAACTGAAGGCGGAACCGGAATTGTGCTCGGTGCACTGGCGCCGAGAGGAGAGCGCGGTATGCTCCTGCTCAGTGCGGATTACTTTATGCGCACACGGTACAACCCGTTTTTTAGCTACCAGGCGGCGCGCCTCACAGAATGGCTGGACGCGCTATGAGAATCTTAAGGAGCCGGTCATCGCAGAGCATCAGGACACGTTCGAGCGCATCGTCCGGCCCCATTTCGACCGGCTGTACCGGCTTGCCTGGCGACTGACCGGCCGCAAAGCCGAAGCCGAGGACCTGTTCCAGGAACTCCTTATAAAGGCCTTCGGCAAAATCGACGATCTCGTGAATATCGACGAGCCCGGCTCCTGGCTGTGCCGCGTTATGTATAACCTTTTCATCGACGAGCAGCGCCGCTTCGCCCGGCGGCGCCTGCACACGGTCGAGGAAGGGGCGCTCGCGGGCGACGGCCTCGAGGGATTTGCGGGCACCGAGAACCCGGCGCTCGACCACGAGCGCCTCGAGAAAATGCAGCGTCTCGACGGGGCACTGCAGCAGCTCAGCGACGAACACCGCCTTATCGTGCTGCTGCACGACACCGAGGGCTATAAACTCACTGAAATTCAAGACCTTATCGGTATTCCGGTGGGTACTGTCAAATCCAGGCTGCACCGCGCCAGGGCGCGCCTGCGAGAAATATTGACCGAAAGTGGAACCTTTTCTTGATTGGCCGCGTGTAAGGGATCAAGCAGGACAAAAATCATGCAAAACGACGACACAGCAAAGCAGGATCAGGAGATCCAGGCATTACTAAAGGACTATCCCATGCCGGAAGCCACGACAGCTTTTTATGACCAGGCACTGGTACGTGCCACGCACGAAGGGACGCGACGGCAGCGTAATCGCTGGCTCATGACGGGGTTCGGCGGAGCCCTCGCCGCTGGACTGGCGCTCTGGCTGATCGGCGGGTTCTTCCTTACGACCCCGAATCTCCCGGCGACCGACCCGATCATTCCGGGTATCACAATGACGCTCGAAGAGCCGCGCACCGTGAACCTCGTGTTCGCATCCGAAACCGCGCTGGACTCGGCAACGCTGACGGTGACCTTGCCCGACGGTATCGAGCTGGCCGGCTTCCCGGGACAACGTGAAATCGCATGGCAGACCAGCCTCAGGGAAGGCAAGAATTTCTTGCCGCTCGAGCTCATTGCCGTAACGCCGACCGGTGGCGAGGTGCTCGCACGACTCGAACATGAAGACCGTGACCGGACGTTCCGGTTGCGCGTAGAAGTGAGTTAAGGGACAGCTACACTCTAACGGAGTAGAACGATGAAACACTTGAACTTATTTTTTGCCATTGTGGTGCTGACGGTGGTCGCGTTTTTCCCGGCGACCGTACGCGCCGACGACGAACTGAGCGACCTCGAAGGCGTCACGATGTCCGTCATGGACGATATCAGCGATCTCGATGACTCGATCGCCGAGATGCGCGGCCCCGATGACGACGACGTCGACGAGGAAGACTGGGAAGATCGCGACGAGTCGGAAGACGACGATCGTGAGGAACAGCTCGCCCGCGAAGAGGATGAGCTGGAAGAGCAGCTCGCCCGCGAAGAGGAAGAGCGCGCAGAACGCGAGCGCGAGGAAGAGTCAGAGGATGAGCTCGAAGAAGAGATGGAAGACGAGGCCGACTCGGACGATTTCGAGGAAGAGTCTGACGACGATTTCGACAGTGACGAAGTCGACGAAGAACTCGAAATGGAAGACGAGAATGATTTCGAGGAAGACGAAGAGGTCGATCTCGACGAGTTTGAAGACGACGAAGACAGCGACAGCGACGGCGACAGTGACGGCGAAATGGATGACGTCAGTGACCGCAGCGACGACGTCAGCGATCTCGACGAGTTTGAAGAATCTTCGGACAGCGTCGATGAAATGGAAGACGAGATGGACGACGTCGACGAGACTTCCGACGAAATGGAAGACGAGATCGATGAGATCGATGAGGCATCCGACGAGATGGACGAGATCGACGAAATCGATGAGATCGATGAGATCGATGAGACTTCCGACGAAATGGAAGACGAGATGGACGGTCTCGAAGACGACATGGATGGCACAGAGGACGGCAACGACGACACCAGCAACGACGGTGTGGAGTAGCTGCTCTCGCGGCCAGGATCGGCCGCAAAGCGCCTGAAAGGACGAAATCCCCCCGTTTGGCTCCCATTCGGGGGGATTTTTTTGCACTACGTCATAGTTTTGCCACTGGCAATGCCGTTAACCTTTTAATCTGACATAAGTCTGAACCTGAATCGACCATGGGCAACATCAGAATTCTCAAGTATGCGCTTGTACTGCTGGCCGCTTTCGGCCCGCTGGCGCCCGCGCAAGACGCGATCGCGATGACCGCGCAGCAGTACTTCGAGGATGGCAACCGGCTGTTCAGGGACGACCTCTACTGGGCAGCCTTGCTGCGCTACCGCCAGGCTGCCGATGAGGGGCTCGATTCCGGAATCCTGCACTACAACACGGGTGTGGCCCACTACAAAGCCGGGCAGCATATACGTGCTCGCGTGGCACTTCTCGAGGCCGCGCAGAACCCTTCGCTACGCATTGCCTCGCATTACAACCTGGGCCTGAATGCGTTTGCGGCCGGCAACAGCAAGGAAGCGCTGCGCTGGTTCCGCCGTGTTCGTGACCAGGAGCAAGACGAGATCCTGCAGCGCTATGCCGTGGTCGCGATCTCGCGCATCCGGGACCTGGAGGCACAGCCCGACGAGTTCGAAGTCCGTGTCGCCGAAGTGACGCGCGCCAGGGAAAGGAAGTTCGCCGACATGGAGCTTCGTGCTCGCGTCGGCTTTGGCTACGACGACAATGTCTTTCGTACGCCCAATCAGCCTTATGTCGACCTCGCCAGTTCGGCTCAGCCTGCAGTGACCCCCACAGTCCAGAGCGGCGCGTTCATGCCCGTGACCCTGAGCGCCAAGTTCAAGATCAACAGCCTGCCTTACGAGGGGTTCTACACAGCCTATCGGGCAATCGGGCGTTACTACCAGGACAAGGAACTCGACAACGCCAATGAATTTGCGCTCGAGGCAAGCCTCGGCAACGAATACGAGCGGCGGGAAGGCTCACGCACGCGCAAGGTTTCCAGCGCATTCACAATAGCCAAGCACGACGAGACCTACTACGACCCGGACGATGGTGCTACGCGCGCCGCAAGCGGCGTCATCGTCGATAACCGCATGAATTACCTGCGCTATGGCCCGGAACTGAGCCTGCGGCAGTCGCACGAGCGGCTGGCCGTTGGTATGGACTTCACGGGCCAGCTCTGGGACTACGACGACCCCGGAGTCCTGCCGGAATACGACCACGAGTATTTCCTGATCAGCGCGTACGCCCAGTACAAGTTCACGAGTACCTCGCTCTTGCGCCTGACGGCCGAAACCTACAGCCGCCGCTACGGCGACCGGCCGTCCTACGATCTCGACGGCGCGCAGCGGCAGGGCAATCCCGAGGTGCGCTACGACTATGTCGCGGCCTCGCTTCGAGCCCGGCAACGCATCAGCGATTCGATCTGGTTCGGCGTCGATGTCGGCCGCACCGAGCGCACGGACAAGTACGTGGGTTACAACGACTACACACGGGACGACTACGAGCTTGTGATTCACTGGAATCCGGGCCGGCGCTTCAGAATGCAGGTCGCCGGTATCTACAGTTTGTATGACTTCTCCAATGCATTCGCCTTTAACAACCCCGCCGCGAGCATCAAGACCGAGGAGAAACTCGACGCCCGAATCTCCGGCCAGTTCCGCATGACCAGCGGCCTGAGCCTCGTGGCCAGGGCGCGCTACCGCGAAACGTCCTCGAACGACACCCGTATCCAGTACGACCGCTGGGAGTACATTCTCGGGGTGCTCTGGCGGAAGTAGAACTCTGCTAGAATTGCGCGCTTTCATTACCGGCGATGGCCTGGCGGCCGTCAGCTCCCATGGATGTCACCCCGATAATTGCAGACCTCAATGACGCGCAGCGTCAGGCGGTTACGGCCCCGTCCGAACCCACCCTCGTAATAGCCGGCGCCGGCAGCGGCAAGACGCGCGTGCTCGTGCATCGCGCCGCCTGGCTCATCGATGTCGAGGGGGTATCCCCGCAGAGCCTCCTGGCCGTGACCTTCACGAACAAGGCCGCGGCGGAGATGCGCGGCCGCATCGAGTCGCTGCTCAACATTCCGGTCAATCATCTCTGGATCGGCACTTTCCACGGCCTGGCGCACCGCATGCTGCGGCGCCACTGGCGTGAAGCCGGGCTTCCACAGAACTTCCAGATCATTGACTCCGACGATCAGCTGCGCCTCATCAAGCGCCTGCTCAAGAACCTCGAGATCGACGATAGCCGCTGGGTGCCCAGGGAAATCCAGTGGTTTATCAATGCGCAGAAAGACGAGGGGCTTCGTCCACAGCATATCGACGACGAAGGAGACCCCGATCGCAGGCAGATGATCTCGCTCTACCAGTCCTACGAAGAAATCTGCCAGCGTGGCGGCCTCGTCGACTTTGCCGAGCTGCTGCTGCGCGCGCACGAGCTCCTGCGGGACAACGCCGAGCTGCTGTCGCATTACCAGCGCCGCTTCCGCCACTTGCTCGTCGACGAATTCCAGGATACAAACGCGATCCAGTACGCCTGGCTGCGCCTGCTCGCGGGACAGTCCGGCGTACCCTTCGTCGTTGGCGATGACGACCAGTCGATCTACCGCTGGCGCGGCGCGCGAGTCGAGCATATTCACCAGTTCCAGAAAGACTTCCCGGGCACGCACGTCGTCAAGCTCGAGCAGAATTACCGTTCGACCGCGACTATTCTCAACGCGGCCAACGCCGTCATCGCCAACAACAATTCGAGGCTCGGCAAGAACCTTTGGACCGAGGGCGCCGAGGGCGAGCCCATCAAGGTCTATTCGGCGTACAACGAACGTGACGAGTCCGATTTCGTCATCGGCCGCCTGCGTGACTGGATCGCGCAGGGCAACGCGCGCGCCGATTCGGCGGTGCTGTATCGCTCCAATGCACAATCGCGGGTACTCGAAGAAGGACTCATCAACGCGGGTATCCCCTATCGCGTCTACGGCGGGCTGCGCTTCTTCGAGCGCGCCGAGATCAAGGATGCTTTGGCGTACCTGCGCCTGATCGCAAATCGTGACGACGACAGCTCTTTCGAGCGCATTGTGAACAAGCCTACGCGCGGTATCGGTGCGCGCACCGTGGAGCTCATGCGCTCCTACGCACGCGCGAACGCCTGCCCCCTGTGGCGAGCTGCCGGCGCCATCGCGAGTAACGACCTCAACGGGCGCGCCGCAAACGCGGTCAACGCTTTCATGTCACTGCTCGAACGCATGGCGCGTGAGGTCAACGGCCTTGCCCTCGAGGACCAGGTCGATCACGTCATCCACATGAGCGGGCTCATCGACTTTTTCAAGAAGGACAAAGGCGAGAAGGGCGAGACCCGCGTCGAGAATCTGCTCGAACTCGTGAGCGCTGCGAAAAGTTTCGAACCCGATCCGGCCGAGGAAATGGCCCCGCTCGACGAGTTCCTGTCGCATGCCGCGCTTGAAGCCGGCGAAGGCCAGGCCGATGCCTGGGAAGACTGCGTGCAGCTCATGACGATGCACTCAGCCAAGGGCCTCGAGTTTCCGCTCGTTTTTATCTGCGGCATGGAAGACGGCCTGTTCCCGCACCAGCGTTCGATCGCGGACCCCAATGGCCTCGAGGAAGAGCGCCGCCTTTGCTATGTGGGCATCACGCGCGCCAAGCAAACGCTATACGTCACGCACGCAGAACAGCGACGCCTGCATGGAATGGACAACTTCTCGCAGCCATCGCGATTCATCTCCGAGATCCCCGACGAACATGTCGAGGAAATCCGGCCACGCGTACAGGTATCGCGCCCGATGCGCCCGGCGCGTTCGTCCGGACGCAAGAAAGCATCGATGGCGCCCGGCGGCGAACTCGGTATTCGCCTCGGCCAGCGCGTTCGCCACAAGAAGTTCGGCGACGGTGTCATACTCAATTGCGAAGGACAGGGGGCACATGCGAGGGTCGAGGTCAATTTCGAGACCGCCGGAACAAAATGGCTGGTTCTGAGCTATGCGAATCTGGATCTGATGTAAACTACGCGCGATGAAAATTCTCATTCTCGGCGCTGGTCAGGTCGGCTCTTCCGCGGCTTATCATCTATCACGCGAGGAGGCCAACGAGGTCACCGTCGTCGACCGACGACCCGAAGTCCTCCGCGAGCTCCAGGATCGGCTCGACATTCGTACCGTTGTCGGTCATGCCGCCTATCCCGACGTGCTCGAACGCGCGGGCGCCAAGGACGCGGACATCGTCGTCGCGCTCACCGACATGGACGAGACCAACATGGTCGCTTGCCAGGTCGCCTATACGGGATTTCGGACGCCGACGAAGATTGCTCGCATTCGCTCTGCCGAGTACATGAATGCCAACAAGCTGTTCACGCAGGACGCCATCCCGATCGATGTGCGGATCAGTCCCGAGCAGTTGGTCTGTTCCTACGTGGAACAACTGATTCTCTATCCCGGCTCGTCCCAGGTGCTCGAATTCGCCGACGGCCGCGTGCGCCTCGTGGGCGTTAAGGCCGATCGCGACGGACTGCTCGTGGGCCAGCGCCTCGCGACGCTCAAGGACCACATACCGAACACCGAGGCACGCATTGCGGCTATCTATCGCCAGGGCAAAGCGATGCTTCCCGATGGCGACACGGTCATCCAGGAAGGCGACGAGGTTTTCTTCATCGCTGACCGCAAGGACATTCGCGTGTTCATGAGTGAAATGCGCCGCCTCGAAGACCCGGTTCGCCGCGTCGCGATCGCGGGCGGCGGCAATATCGGCGTGCGCCTCGCACTCGCTCTCGAGCAGACCAACCAGGTCAAGATCATCGAACGCGACCCCGGGCGAGCGCGCGATATCTCCGAGCAGCTGAACAAGGCCATCGTGCTCGTCGGCGACGCGGCTGACGAAGAGTTGCTGCTGGAGGAGAACATCGACAGCGTCGATGTCTTTTGCGCGCTGACCAATTCCGAGGAAGCCAACATCCTGAGCTCGATGCTGTCGAAGCGCCTTGGTGCGCACAAGGTCATGGCGCTCATCAACCGGGCGTCCTATGTGGACCTCGTGGAGTCGGGCAGCATCGACATAGCCATCTCGCCGCAGCAGGTGACGATCGGTTCGCTGCTTGCTCACGTTCGTCGTGGCGACGTTGTGAAGGTGCACTCCCTGCGCCGTGGCGCAGCCGAAGCCATGGAAGCAATCGCACATGGCAACGAGGAAAACTCCAATGTCGTCGGCCGCGCCATCGAGGACATCGAGCTACCCAAAGGAACTGCGATCATCGCTATCGTGCGCGGCGACCAGGTCATCATTGCGCACCACGATACGGTTATTGAAGCAGACGACCATGTCATCCTGTTCATGACCGATCGCCGCAAGATCGAGCGCCTCGAGACCCTGTTCCAGGTCGGCGTCTCCTTCGTCTAGATGAACTGGACCGTAGTACAACGCATTCTCGGGCTGTTGCTCATGGTCTTCAGCCTGACGATGCTGCCGCCCGTGGCATTCAGCCTGTATTACGACGATCACTCCTGGCTGCCCTTCGTAGAGGGATTCGGATTGACGCTCGCCGCGGGATTCATTTGCTGGCTCCCCGTGCACCGCTCGAAGAAGGACTTACGCCTGCGCGATGGCTTCCTGGTCGTCGCGGCTTTCTGGACTGTGCTCGGCACCTTCGGTGCGGCACCGCTATATTTCTCCGACGGCCTGTCGCTGAGCATTACCGACGCCATCTTCGAGTCGATGTCGGGCCTGACAACGACGGGTGCGACCGTGCTCACGGGTCTCGACGAGCTTCCGGTATCGATACTCTATTACCGGCAGCAGCTGCAGTGGCTCGGTGGCATGGGCATCATCGTACTGGCCGTCGCAGTCCTGCCGATGCTCGGCGTCGGCGGCATGCAGCTCTACCGCGCCGAAACTCCCGGGCCCGTCAAGGACACGAAGCTGACTCCGCGCATCACCGAGACGGCAAAGGCTCTCTGGTACGTGTATCTCGCTTTTACGATCACCTGCATGCTGGGTTATCGCCTTGCCGGCATGGGCTGGTTCGATGCGCTTTGCCACGCATTTTCGACCGTGGCCATCGGCGGCTTCTCAACGCACGAGCTCAGTATCGGCTACTTCAACAGCCCTGCCATCGACCTGATCGCCGTCTTCTTCATGTTCGTTGCAGGCATCAATTTCTCGCTGCACTTTTTTGCCTGGCGATACGTGTCGGTCAAGCACTATTTCCAGGATCCCGAGTTCCGCGCGTATGGCTTTGTGCTGATCGTCGTATCCACGATCGTTATCGCATCTCTGTATATCTACCAGGTCTTTGCTGACCCGGGCTTGACGTTTATCAATGGCCTGTTCCAGGCGGTTTCGATTGCAACGACGACCGGTTTCACGACGGTAGACTTTTCGGTATGGCCTGCGGCGATTCCCGCATTGCTGATCTTTGCGAGTTTCATCGGCGGTTCGGCCGGCTCGACGGCGGGTGGAATAAAGGTCATTCGCTGCCTGCTCGTCTACAAGCAGGGCGTGCGCGAGATCGTGCGGCTCGTCCATCCCAGCGCGGAGATTCCGGTCAAGCTGGGCAACAAGGCCGTTGGTTCACGGGTCGTTGACGCCGTATGGGGTTTCTTCTCCGTATACATCATCGTGTTCGGCGTTATGTTGCTGGCAATGATGTCGACGGGCCTGGACCAGGTCACGGCTTTCTCGGCCGTTGCGGCATCGCTGAACAACCTGGGGCCCGGGCTCGGCGACGTCTCCTCCGGATTTCACACCGTCAGCGACACGGCCAAGTGGATCGCCGTCGCGGGCATGCTGCTCGGCCGCCTCGAGATCTTCACGCTTCTGGTACTCATAACGCCGACGTTCTGGCGGCACTAGAGTGATCGATCGCTTCAGCACGTTCCTGGGCAAGGCGGCCTCCTGGCTCACGTTGTTCATGGTGATTGTCACTTTCATCGTCGTCGTAATGCGCTACGTGTTTGACGCGGGCCTGATCTGGGTGCAGGAGTCCGTAACGTGGATGCACGCCGTCGTGTTCATGGTCGGCGCTGCGTATACGCTCAAGGAAGAGGATCACGTTCGCGTCGACGTGTTCTACCGTACGATGAGTCCGTCCCGGCGTGCATGGGTCGACACGATCGGCGTCATCCTGTTTCTCTGGCCGCTCTGCCTGTTCCTGGCGTGGAAGTCCTACGATTTCGTGGCCGTCTCGTGGAGCCTGCGCGAGACCTCCCGGGAATCGGGCGGCCTGTCATACCCGCTGGTCCCGCTGCTCAAGACCGTGCTGCTCATCATGCCGCTGGCCGTCGCATTGCAGGGCACATCGCTGTTGCTCAAGTCGGTGCACACATTGCGAGGTCGCGAGTAATGGAGTGGGTCGCCGGACTGCTGTTCGTCACCGTGATCCTCGTGCTGCTCGCGGGTTTCCCGGTTGCTTTCACACTGGGCGGCACGGCCCTCGTTTTCGCGATGCTCGGGGTTATTGGTGGCGGCTTCAATGAGGCGCTGCTCTCGGGCCTGCCGAACCGGATATTCGGCATCATGAGCAACGAAACACTCGTCGCGGTGCCGCTATTCGTGTTCATGGGCGTGACGCTCGAGCGAGCGCGTATCGCCGAGGAATTGCTCGAGACCCTGAGCTCGCTGTTCGGCTCGCTGCGCGGCGGCCTCGGTATCTCGGTCACACTGGTCGGCATGCTGCTTGCGGCGAGTACCGGCATCGTCGGCGCGACTGTCGTGACGATGGGCCTGCTCTCACTGCCGACGATGCTAAAACGCGGTTATTCGCCTGAGGTCTCCGCGGGCACGATCTGTGCCTCCGGGACGCTGGGGCAGATTATTCCGCCGTCGATCGTACTCGTGATGCTCGGCGACGTCATGACGACAGCCTATCAGCAGGCGCAGCTCGAGATGGGAATCTATTCGCCGAAGACCGTGTCGGTAGGAGACCTGTTTGCGGGGGCACTGATTCCGGGACTGCTGCTCGTGTTCCTGTACGTCGCCTATATTCTTGCCGTTGCGTTCTTCCGTCCCGCATCGATGCCGGCACACTCAGGCGGAGACGCCGACAGGGTCTCGTTTGCGCGGATTCTCCGCGCGCTGTTGCCGCCACTCCTCCTGATACTGGCTGTGCTCGGCTCGATCCTCGCAGGGCTCGCGACGCCGACCGAGGCTGCCGGTGTCGGCGGTATGGGCGCCTTGCTCCTGGCGCTGTCCCGACGAGAGCTGAATCTTGCGAGGCTTCGCCAGGTGATGCAGACCACGCTCAGGATCAGCAGCATGGTGTTTCTTATTCTTATCGGCGCGTCGGTATTCTCACTCGTGTTCCGCGGTTACGGCGGAGATGACGGAGTCCGCGCGATACTCGATTCGCTGCCGGGTGGCGTCGTCGGGGCTGTCATCGTCGTGATGCTCGTGATGTTCCTGCTCGGTTTTGTGCTCGACTTCATCGAAATCACATTCGTTGTGGTTCCGATCGTCGGTCCCGTGCTCCTCGCCATGGGCCTCGACCCCGTGTGGCT
>Ga0209456_10000013_pt1 | contig 83636 bp, 73 predicted proteins | sample COG_11_FD_184755 | JGI IMG/M metagenome (GOLD analysis project Ga0209456, IMG submission 184755) | Pelagic marine sediment microbial communities from the LTER site Helgoland, North Sea, for post-phytoplankton bloom and carbon turnover... | ecosystem: Environmental > Aquatic > Marine > Neritic...
GCCTGGCAGATTCAATTCGAGAATCGCCAATCGCGAGAACACCGCGGTGATCAGCAGGAACGGAACCAGAATCACCATCAGGTTCATGAATGCCGTGATGTTGAGTTCGGCCGTCTCGATATGACGACGACCGCCTCTGCGGCTGCTTATCATGTCCTAGGCTCCGGACGTCTTCAGCTGGCGTTCGGTAACGGCGTTCAGGAACTTGACGCTGGCCATCTCGAGGCTGTCGACGAGACCGTTCGTCTTGGTCTGCAGCAGGGCATGTACGAGCAGCAGCGGAATAGCCGCCATCAGGCCAAATGCCGTCGTGTTCATAGCGACCGAGATCGACGCCGACAACATATCGGCCTTGTCGGCCGGGTTGGCGTTCGAAACGGCCGTAAACGCGTTGATCAGGCCGATAATCGTACCCAGCAGCCCAAGCAAGGTCGCGATATTCGCGAGCGTTGCGATGTAATGCGTGCGTTTCTCGAGACGCGGCAGGACTTCCATAAGGCTCTCTTCCATCGCCTTCTCGATGTCGTCGCGACGACGAGCCGACTTAACGCGGTACAGGCCGTAGGTCAGGATCGAACCGATGGCTGCCTTGGATTTGGCCGTGTGCTGGGCTGCTTCCTGGAAGTTACCGGCCTTCAGATAAGGCACGATCTTCTTCCACAAAGAACGGTTGCTGGCGCCCGACACAGTCAGGTACATCCAGCGTTCGATCGCGATCGCGACGCCGAATGCAAATACGAACAGGATCGGGTACATGAACGCACCACCTTCCTGAAAAAACCGCACGATTGTGCTCATTTGTCTGCTCCTCTAAAAACAGATTGTCTATTGCGGCAAGCGCCGCTCTTGCTTTAGCGGGCGAACCCCGCGTCTACTCTTCGTCGTTTCCATTCAGGTCGTCGTAGTAGTCGACCTGTCGAATAAATTCTTCCCTGTCGATGGGTGCCAGCACCTCGTCGAGCAGCGTGTTGACCGGTTTACCCATCAGGTCACCCGGGTCCGACTTCTGCCAGGGCACGATGTAGAGCACTTTCGGCAGTTCCTGGTTACCCGTGATCTCGGTGCGACCGAGTTCGATGGTATCCATCACCCGGTTGTTGGCTACGGTTCGCGAAATATCCTGCGCCTCGCGAGCCTCCGCCGCTTCCTGTGCCGCTTCCTGTGCCACCGCCGACGTATCCACGGCCGGCATCAGGTCATCAGCCTCTTCCGTCGCTTCCTGGGCGAAAGTGGCAAACGCTGCCAACAACATGGCGAGCATGAATCCGGTGCCGAATACTGTCGTCTTGCGAGTACTCATGTCCGTCAATCCGCCACGTTTGCCGTACGCTGGGACGCCGCTACGCGACGCCTCAGATCCGCTATCCATTTGTCGACCTGCTTGTCGTCACCGACCAGTGTCTTGTAGGTCTCGAAATGCCGCAGCGCCACATCCAGGCGCTGCAGGTAGAGCTCGTTAAGGACGCCCAGGTTGTAGTGTGCCAAGGCGTAGTCGGGGCTGACTGTGACGGCCTTCAAATAAGCGGCCTCTGCTTCCAGAAAATTGCCATTTCTGCGAAGTAGCATGCCCATTTGGTTCAATGCCGCGGGATGATTGGGGTTCAGGGCCAATGCGGCGTCAAGGTCGGCCCGTGCGGCGGCATTATTCTCGTTATTGCCGTGAATAATCGCCAGGTTCACGTGCGCGCCCGGATATTGCGGGTATTGCAGCAGGAATTCTTTAAACCTGAGCTCCGCATCGACGAAGTCACCGGCCGCCATGGACGCCGCCGCCTGTTCGTAGAGGGTCTGTACCTGCGGCGGTATTTCCGGGGTCAGTGCCTCACCGCCCACGGATTCGGCATCGTCTGCGGCCGTTCGCGGCGCCTTGGTACTGCCGCCGCCGGCGCAACCAGCCGCCAGGAATATCGCGAGCACCAGTAACGCCGTGCGACCTTGTCTAGTAAAGCGCTGTAACAACATCTTCGCTGCGCTCCTTCTTCGCGTAGCGCGCCGGCATCAGGCCAGCGAGCCTTTCAAAACTCTTTTGCACCCACTCGTCGTATACGCCATCGGGCGCCCTGTCGGCGTTCGCCTTGTACAGGTCGATGGCTTTCTCTTCGAACGGGTACGCCTGCTCCTCGAGCAGCAACTCGTATTGTTCGAGTGCATCCGCATCCAGTTCCGCCGGACGATCGGAGTCGAGAAGGTCCGAACTGAAATGCTCGTAGACTTCGCCGAGCCTGAATGTCGACGCCGTCGTCACTTCGGCCACGCCGTAGTCTGCGGCATTCGTGTATGCCTTGATCACGTCTTCCATCAGGGACTTTTTAAGCTTGAGACTGTCCGCCAGGGGCTGTTTCAGCTTCACAACCTCGAAGCGTTCGCGCACAGGATCAGCCAGTTCGAGTGATGCCGTTGCAGCCAGGAAGCGTGTGCGATCAGAGCGCTCTGCACCGGCCGTGGCATCGACCCTTACGAGATCCTCGAGGCGCTGCACGCGCTCCTGCTCGTTGCCGGTCTGCCGCGCGATCTCGAGCAGGCGGTAGCGAGCCTCGACCGACTCGGAAAGCGGATTCGGGTACCGGGCGATGATGTCATTGAGCACCCGTTGTTCGCTCGAAATCGTACCCGTGCCCTTGTACAGCTCCGACGCCTTCCAGAGTGCCTCGCGACGCACGTCGTCGGAACTCGACTCGGCACCGGCAATGCGTTCGAATTCGGCAGCCGCCTGTCCCGCCTGTCCCGACTCGAGATAGGTTACGGCCAGTTTCTGCGTCACATCGTCTGCGAATTCGCTGTCAGGATAGTTGCGGCGGAACTGCTCGAGGACGCCGGACGCGCGATCCCAGGCCTGCAGGTTGATCAGCGCTGCGGCCGCATCGTATTCGGCGGTCGCGCGAATGGACGAGTCGGGCACAGCCTGTCCGAGGCGAGTGAAGTGCGTCACCGCTGTCTCGAGATCGCCACCGTCACGCGCCTGCTCGCCCTGTTTGTAAATGCTCGAGGCAATACGGTCCTTGATCTCCTGGTTCGCCGCCGCGTCATCTGCAGGTGTAAAATTACGCAGGTTGTAATACGCGCTCTCTGCATCGGCGAAGTTCCCGAGATCGAACTGCGAATGCGCGATCACGGTCCAGGCCGTGCGCGCCAGCTGCGGCTCTACGGGCGGCTGCTTGGCAACCACGGCCTGCCCGACAGCGACCGCGAGGTCGAACTGGTTCTGGGCAAACAGGTCTTCTGCAACCGTCGTAAGCACGGCACCGGACTCAGGATGCTCGGGATAGGTATCGGCGAATCTAAGCCCGCTGTCCAGGTATTGCTGATGCCATTCGGCCTTCGCGGCGCCCGTAAGCGTCTTTTCGTACTCACGATACGAAAGAATCGCGGCGTAACCCGCTTCTGCGGATTTCTCGTGATCGATATACGCGTATGCCGTGCGTTCGTATTCGATCGTCGCCTCGCGATAATCCTCGCTCTCGAACAGGATTTCCGCGAGCAGGAAATTCGTGTTGGCACTGTCCGCTTCGCCCGGGAAATACGCCAGGTATTTGCGATACCAGTTTGCGGCTTGCTGATAGTCGCTCTTCTTGCCGTCCCGTTGTGCCTCGGCGTGGTAGTACTGCGCAAGGTCGTTGAGGTTGTTCTTCAGATGAACGGCGACGGCCTCGTTTTCTGCACGCGGATTACGAACCCAGAACGGCCCGTCCATGCCGTAGCGCTCGACAAAGCCCTCCTTGCCTTCGAGCACGAGCGTCGGAAAACCGCCCTTCTTGTAGGCCTCGATAACTTCGACCTGCAGCACCGGTGCCTTGGGGTGATAAGGATCCTGTTCGACAAACGACTCGTAGGTCTCGGCCGCATCGACGAAACGTTCCTTTTCGAGATAGAGGTCGCCCAGGTTGCTGTAAATCACGTAGCCGTAGCTCGTTTCGCCGCGTTTCGCCAGGAACGCGTCGATGCTGTCCGCGCCTTCCATGTAGGAGAAGCTGATGCTCAGCACGCGAAAGGTATCTTCAACGAGTTCGCGATCGGCTCGCGACAGGCTCGCAAGCCGTTCCTCGCCCTCTCCTATCTCGACACCCTGGATCTTGCGATCAAGGAGTTCGAAGAAGGGCTCGAGGCTGTCCTCGTGCCAGGCCAGCTTGAATTGTGCCCAGCCCAGCTTGTAGAGCGACTGCTCGTAGAAACGCGACTCTTCACCGTATTCCCGGACGACCTGGTAAGCCATCTCGGCATCGTTGTAGCGTTTGCGCAGGAACAGCATCTCACCACGCCGGAACTGCACCTCGTCGATGAGCGCGGTATCCGGGAACTTGGTCACCAGTTCGTCGAGGACGACCAGTGCCTCGTCCGTGCGTCCCCCGATCTCGTAAGCCCGCGCCAGCTGGTAAAGCACGGTGTCGTTGCGTCGATAGTCCGGATAGGCCTCGAGCAGTTGTTGATAGAGGCTCACGGCATTGTCGTAGCCCACGGAATCCAATGCCTCGATGTTCTCCGCCAGTTGGTCGGCTTCCGTCGCCTCGAGTTCGAGGTCACCAAGCCTGCGCATGGCTTCCGCACGCAGCTCCGGATCATCGGATACAAGGTCGAGAAACGCACGGTAGTTGTCGCGCGCGAGGTCGGAACTGCCGAGAATTACGTTGCCGGGACGAACCTGGACGGTCTTCTTCTCGAGGCTCTTGATGGTTTCCTTTTCCTTGACGCGCGCGTTAGCGACCGGAGCCGAAAGCGCCAGCGCCAGCAGTCCGAGAATCAGGATGCGAGGCGCCTGCATCACTCGGATACCTCGCCGACCGTCGCCGCGACGTCGTAAATGGCAGCCAGCGCGAATCGCGCCTGCACGGTATAGACGTCCAGCCGTTGTTTCTGGGCCTGCATTTCTCCAACGGCGATCGACTGCAGGAACGCACGTTGCTTCGCCATCGCGTCCCCGACGCGCAACTTCATGAGTTCGATCCGCGGTGCGAGGCCGTAGACACGCGTCGTCAGCTCTTCAAAATACAGCGGCTCCGTACGCATCGTCTCGGCGATCTGCCGCCGTGACCGCTGCGCCGCGACCAGCGCTTCACCGCCCTGTCGCAGGTTGCGGCGGATGCGCCAGAGGCGATCACCGAATTCGCGTTCGAGTTCCCACTGCAGAACGCCCTTGAGGAGCTCGATCTTGTCGCGTACTTCCTCAGCCTCGGGAATGTCAGCTGCGAGCGCCGGCGTGCTTTCGAGACCCGTGATTTCGCCCCACATCTCGAATTCCGACTTGGTCGCCAGCGCGAGCCAGTCCCCGCCTTCCTCGATGTTATTGAGCGTCGAATCGAATTCGAGCTTGCGGCCCACCATTTCGTCGAGGTCGGCGCGGGCGAGCGCGTCCTCGATCCGAGGCAAGCGCTCCGCATAGGCTTCCTTGCGTGTCTCGAGCATGTTCGCGTAGACCTCGACGTTCTGCTGCCAGTCATCGAGGTTGCGATACAAGTAGTTGAGATCGCGATAGTTCTTGAGGCCTTCCTGGAACTCATGTGTGGCAAGCAAGTGGAACAGGTAGCGCCCTTCGGGACCCTCCGGGAGTTCTTCGAGGCGCCAGTACCAGCCCGTGCTATCGAGCGGGTCATCGGCAAGAAAGTCGTCGAACATCTGGCCAGACTCGATATGGTAAATCGCACGATCGAGGCGGTTGGTTTCCTCGTAAAACGCTTCGATAGCATTCAGGTAATGGTCAGCCGCCTGGCTGATCGAGTCTAGCTGAGCCATGGCATAGGGAATCGCGAGCATCGATTCCTGCACGGCAGAGTCCAGCAGGTTACGGCTCCTGAGTTCCATCCACGGCACCAGCGCCCGCTGATAATTATCCATTTCCGCGTCGGCCCAGCCGACGCCAAGCAACGCCTTGTTCGAAAACGGCCCTTCCAGGCGCACGCGCTGCAGTGGTGATTTGGCAGCGGCCGGCTGACCGTCCTGCAGCAACGCATAACCCAGTGCGAGATTTGCCTTGTCGCGCAACGACATGAGCTCGTTATTGAACGGGTTCAGGTTACCGAGGTCTTCGAGCAGTTTCGCAGCTTCGTCGACCCGACCGCTGCGAACCAGCGCGACACCAATGTTGAATTTCGCATAGCTCGCCCATTCTGTCTTGCCTTTCCAGTTTTCGAGCTTTGCTATTGCAGCGTCATACTCGCCGGCATCGATCAGGATCTGCGCTTCGAGCATCAGGGCCTCGCGGCGCAGGTTCTTTGGCAACTCACCGGCGATGTACGAGAGCGCCTCACGCGATTTGTCGAGGTAGCCGCGCTGGTACCAGATCTTCGCCAGAAAGAACCAGGTGCGGTCGCGGATGTCCGGGTCGACATTGTCCGCCAGCAGCTGCTGGAAAATCGTGGCTGCTTCGAGGTGGTGGCCGTAGGACAGGTACATACCGCCCAGGAGCAATTCCGCTTCGTCGACATGGTCCATGAGCTGCTGCTGTTCCTTGGCGGCCAGCAGGCGCACGATCGCCGGGAAGTAGTCTTCCTGGTAAAAGTAAAACAGGACCTCGCCATACTGCGGGTCCTGCACAACGATCGGCTCACGATCGTTGTCGGCCGCCGTGACGCTGTCGGTTGGCGCTAACAGCACCAACAACAGCAACAGGCAACTAGCTAATGAGCGACCTGAGGGCAAAGATCACTCCCATTCCTTGATGACGAATTCCGGCTGCTGTTTCTTGACGCGATCGGTGATCTCGAGTTCGAGATACTTCGCGCCGATGCCCTTGTCGAAACGCATCGTTGCCCCACGCCGGTAATCACGCACGTGCGGACCCTTGCCCGTGAAGATGGCAACCAGTTCGTGGTCACCGGTTTTCAGGTTCGCCATATGTACGCGGTGCACACCGCCGCGTATCAGCGCGTCGGCCTCGCGACCCGTATACAGGTAGTTGGCAACTTCCTTGCCGTCGATCTTGATGTTGACGGAGTCGAGTTCGAAGTACTCGCCAACGTCCATCGAAACGAAGAACGCAACCTGCGAGTTGGCGGGGAACAGCAGCTCCTCCTCCAGGAGGAAAAGGTCCCGGTTCAGGTCCAGGACCTCCTTCTTGAGCGTCTGGACATCCTGGTCGAGGCTACGGAACTCATCGCGTGACTCTGACTCAGCAGCCTCCACGCTTTTCGCTTCGGCCATTACTGCATCGGCGTCCATCAGTGTCGCATCCTCTGCGACGGTCGCCATGCTCAGCATCAGCGTCGCGGTTGCCATCAGGCTGATAAGTGTCTTGGTCACTGTATTACTCTCTTAACAATGAGCGGATCTGGTCGAGGTATTTCTCTTCGTACCCGGGCTTGTAGCCGTGGTGCACGTGGCGCACGGTACCCTCGCGGTCGACGAGTACCGTCACGGGCATGGCTTCGACCTCATAGAGTTTGCTGACTTCCTTGCGTGCGTCGAACAGCACCGGGAAGTTGACGCCGAGTTCGTCGATCATCTTCATGGCGCGTCGGGAATCGTCATCGATGTTGACGCCGAGCAGGTTGAAACCAACACGCTGGTAGCGCGTGTAAAGCTCGTCGAGCAATGGCATTTCCTGGCGGCATGGGCCACACCAGGTAGCCCAGAAGTTGATCATGACGACGTCGCCACGATACTCGGACAACCTCAGGTTCTCGCCCGAGGAACTCTTGAGTGCGAAGTCCGGCGCGGGCTGCCCTTCCATGCCTGATGAGGCCAGGCTCGTCGCTGCCAGGACGCTAAGTACGAAGCCAAATACTAGGTTTCTGAGTTTCATCCATCCATTCCTTGTGTTGCTTGCCCGATTCCTTCCATTGGAAAGCGCCCCAGACGGCACTATTCAGTCCTGAATGGTGACAGCCGGCGCCCCGCCGGGCCGTGATTATCGTCACAAATGCCCGTATTTCCTGAACATAATGGCGTCCCGGATAATGGGACAGGCAGACACTGCAAACGCAACAGATTACGTTAAATAGCGGTCCCGCCCAAATGAGTTTTCTTGTCAGGAGCCTGACATTAATGATAGGCGTATGAAGCTGAATTTAAAGTGAAATTCCGTCGCCTTTCAGCGACATTCGCAATTTTTTTTTGGCCCTATTCGGGCGTCGCTGCGGCGGGCGTCTGCAGGCCATCAGAATAGTAAACCTGGCCCTCGGCATCGATGACGATACTCTCGTAGTCGGGTAGCGTGGCGATCAACGTCAGGCCCTGGTCGACACCCAGCACGAATACCGACGTGGACAGCGCGTCGGTTATTACCGCGTCGGGCCCGAACACCGTGGCGCTATGCACTCCGGCGGCCGGCTCGCCGCTACTGGGCTTGATGATGTGGTGGTAACGGACACCTTCTTCGTCGAAGAATCGCTCGTAATCCCCGGATGTCGAAATGGCTTCGTCAGCAAGCGGCACGGAAATCGCAACCTGCCCTTCCTGGCGCGGATCGCGTATACCAACCATCCACGGGCGTCCGCGCCGATCACCGAGCAGCCGTGAATCCCCGCCCGCCGTCACGATCGCGTGCCGGATGCCGCGGCCACGCAGCAGATCGACGCCGCGCTCGACGACGTAGCCCTTGGCAATACCGCCCAGGTTGATACGAACGCCGTCCTTGAGAAACGAGATACTCGACGTCACCTGGTCGAGCCGTACATACCGATAGTCGATGTATTCCTTTTCGGTCTCGACCGTGTCTTCGTCGGGGCGCTGGCGTGCGCGGAAGTCGTAGTGCTGCCCCACGCTGTCGTAGGTGATGTCGAAGGCACCGCGCGTGAGGACTGATATGTCGAGCGAGCGTTGAATAATTCGGAACAGTTCTTCGCCGGCAACGACAGGGCGTTCCGCCGCCATGCGGTTGATTTCCGAGATTTCGCTCCCATCTATGTACGTACTCATGAGGCGATTGATGCGTTCCGCCTCCACAAAAACCTCCTCGAGCGCTTGCTGGCCTTCGTCCGGGTCTTCGCTCCAGAGGTAGACGCTCACCTCGGTGCCCATCATTGGACGCGCGTCGCCGACCCAGTCTGCCGTAGCCTCGCTACAGGCGAACAGTAGCAGCAGTGTTGCTAGTCTTGGCCCAAGCCCGGAGTTATGCTTGGCGTATTGACCATTCAGCAAGGAGCGGGACAGTGATTTCATTCCTGATTTTCCTGGGCGTAATTGCCGCGATAGTGTTCTGGGCGATTGGAATTTACAACCGCCTGATCAACCAACGCAATCGCGTCAGAAACGCGTTCGCACAAATCGATGTGCAGCTGACCCGACGTCACGACCTGATTCCCAACCTTGTCGAAGCGGTCAAAGGGTACATGAAACATGAGCGTGAGACCCTCGAAGCCGTCATAAAGGCACGCAATGTGGCGGTGTCCGCGCTCGATGCCGCCAAGGCGGATCCGGCGAACGCCAAGGCCATCCAGGAGCTCGGTGCTTCTGAAGGCGCGCTCGGCAGCATACTCGGCCGCCTGTTTGCCTTGTCGGAAGCTTATCCCGATCTAAAGGCGAATCAAAACATGATGCAGTTCCAGGAGGAACTCGCCACCACGGAGAACAAGGTCGCGTTCTCGCGCCAGGCCTTCAATGATGCGGTGCTGGGCTATAACAACACGGCAGAGAATTTCCCCAACAACATCATCGCCAACACCTTCGACTTCGAACTCGCGAGCTTCCTGGAGATCGAAAGCGAGGAGACCCGCGAGGCGCCGGAAGTCTCCTTCACCTGAAGCTCAAGTGAACTTCTTCGACGCGCAGGACCAGGCACGCCGGGCGTCGCGCCGGCTCGTGGTGGCCTATATCGTCGCGACGATCGCGATCGTCGCTGGCGTTACGGCCATCGTCGGCTTCGCGTTGTTCAACTTCACACAAGCGGGCGTCGGTACGACAATCGGCCAGTTCGCACGCCAGCAAAGCGGCATCCTCGCCGGTACGGCAATCCTCACGACGCTGTTCATCCTTGGCTCGAGCCTCTTCAAGACCGCCGTGCTCTCGGCCGGTGGTGGCCACGTAGCGACAAGCATGGGCGGCACGCTGGTCCCGGCCGACGTACGGGATCCGCTCAGGCGCCGGCTGCGCAACGTCGTCGAGGAGATGGCGATCGCCTCGGGCGTGCCTGTCCCCGAAATCTACGTACTCGAGGAAGAGAGCAGTATCAATGCATTCGCGGCAGGCTATACGCCCAGTGACGCGGCCGTCGCGGTTACGCGCGGCACGCTGGAACTGCTGGAACGCGACGAGTTGCAGGGAGTCATCGCGCACGAATTCAGTCACGTACTCAACGGCGACATGCGACTCAACATCCGGCTCATGGGTGTGCTCTTCGGCATCATGGTACTGGGGCTGATCGGCAGGATGATCGTGCGCGGCGGGCACCACACGAGCATCGTGTCGAGTCGGCGTAACCGCGGCGCGCCCGTCGTGCTGATCATCGGTCTCGGACTCGTCATCCTGGGCGGCATCGGCGTGTTTTTCGCACGCATCATCAAAGCAGGCGTTTCCCGGCAACGCGAATACCTCGCCGACGCCTCGGCAGTGCAATTCACGCGACAGACCGACGGCATTGCAAATGCACTCAAGAAGATCGGCGGATACCACGAAGGCTCTCTGATCAAGTCCACCGACCCCGAGGAGGTCAGTCACATGCTTTTCGGAACGGGTTCCAGCTTCTCGGGCCTGTTCGCAACACACCCACCGCTCGTCGAACGCATCCAGGCGCTTGATCCGCACTTCAAGGAAGCAGATTTCCCGCGCATCGACAGGCGCGAGTCCCGGCCCCGGGTGTCGCCCGACGAAGCGCGCGCAGGATTCGCGGCCGACGTCACGACGGCGCTGGCGAGTGGGGGCTCGGCCGCGCTTGCCGAAACCATTGCCGAGACGGTCGGCCAACCCGAGAACGAACACATCGAGTATGCGCAACAGTTGCGCCAAACCGTGCCGGAATCACTTTACGAGGCCGCACATTCGGGCGAGTTCGCCTACCTGTTGACGGTGGCCCTGATCCTGCATCGTGATCGCATTTCGGCCGATCGCCAGTTTACGCTCGTCAAGGAACAACTCGGCGCAGAGCGCACGCGCATCGTGCAACGCTACTACGACGAACTCGAGTCGACCGGCGACGAGTATCGCCTGCCGCTGCTCGCAATCGCGTTCCCGGCCCTCAAGCTGCGGCCGAATCCGGAGCTCAGTTACCTCGTGTCACTCGCGACGCGCATCATCGAACTCGATGGCCAGGTCGACCTCTACGAATACTGCTTCTACAGGATACTCATGAGCAACCTCGGCCAGGCCGTCGATCCATCAGGACGCCGCAGCGCCGTGCGCTCCCGGCGCAAAGACCTGCGGACGGCGGCGATCGATCTGCTCAGGGTGCTGGCGGATTACGGTCACGACTCCGATGCAGCCAGTGCGGAGGCTTTTGCCAGCGGCATTGCCACGCTCGGCAACTGGGCCCAGGGTTTCGAGTACCGGTCCGACCGCGACTACACGGTGGCCATTCTCGACCGCAGCCTCGACCTCCTGCTGGGCCTGAATCCCAAAGGCAAGGAATCGCTTTTGCGCGCGATCAGCGCGACGGCAGCGCATGATAGCAAGCTTGCGATCGCCGAAGCCGAACTGATTCGTGCGGTATGCGCTACGCTCAACTACCCGCTGCCACCGATACTCGTACACCGACAGGTCGACTTTGGCGTATCATCGAACTCCTGAGCGATTACCCTGTCGGACATCAACATGAACAGTACCCGTTTCCTGGCTGCGCTTCTGACGCTGGCCATTGCCTTTACGAGCACGAGCGAAGCCGCGACCCGCGAGGAAAAGCGTGTCGCTGACGCGGCCGATGTCCTTGACCAGTTCCTGCGCATCCCCGAATCATCAATCCCGCCGTCGATGCTCTCACGAGCCTACGCGGTCGCCGTGGTACCCAACGTCGTCAAGGCAGCGTTCGGCCTTGGCGCACGCCGTGGCAAGGGAGTGATCGTCGTGCGACAGGACGACGACTCCTGGAGCAATCCCGCGTTCGTCGCGCTGACCGGCGGCAGCTTCGGCTGGCAGATCGGTGCCCAGTCGACTGATATCATCCTCGTGTTCAAGACGCGCAAGGGCGTCGACGGCATCGCTAACGGCAAGCTGACGTTGGGAGCCGATGCGTCGGTTGCGGCGGGACCCGTTGGCCGCCACACCGCGGTTGCAACCGATTTCGCACTGCAGGCCGAGGTCGTCTCTTACTCTCGCAGTCGCGGGCTGTTTGCAGGCATCGCCCTGGAAGGCGCGGGCGTAACGATGGACCGCAAGGCAAATGCTGCTTTCTACAGCTCGACGAGCATGACACCCGAAAAGGTCTTCGCGAGCTCGCCGAACATCGCACCGGATGTCGCCAATACGTTTGTACAGGTCCTGACCGCGCAGACCAGCCGGTTGCCAACAGCCCCGGGAATGCAGGCCGCAGGCACGACAACGACGGATGAAGGTGCTTCCAGCGTCCGCACTTATGGCATTCCCGAGCCGGGCGAAGACGACAACAACGATACCGGTTACGACCCCAACTTCTAGTCGGCAGGCAAGGCCTTGAACGAGCTGATTGCGAGAGTCCAGCAAGTTGCCGAGCTGATCGGCCCCAACGTCTACCTCCAGGGCGCGATTATCGCCGCCCTTTTCATCGTCGCCGGAAAAATTGCGGACTGGATTATCTCGGGCATCATCGGGCGCATTGCAGAGCGCTCGACCAACAACCTGGACGACGAGTTCGTCAAACTCGTGCATCGCCCGGTCTTCCTGTCTTTCGTGCTGCTCGGACTCGGCGTTGCCGCGCTCCGCATCATTGACGCCGAGACGCCGCAGACGTTTACGATTGGAGTGCTCAAGACGATCGCGATCATTGTCTGGTACGGAACGCTGGCGAACCTGCTCGACATGATCGTGCGCGTGCTGCGTAGCAAACGTGGCAATGTCATCTCCCAGACAGGCATGCTTCCGCTGTTCCACAACGCGATGAAGATTATTCTCGTCTTGCTCGCCGGCTATTTCATCATGGTGAGCTGGAAGGCCGACGTCACGCCACTGCTCGCATCGGCCGGTATCGTCGGCCTGGCCCTGAGCTTCGCGGCACGCGACACGTTATCGAATCTGTTCGCCGGCGTATCGATCGTCATGGACGCACCGTACAAGACCGGGGATTTCATCATTCTCGACTCGGGCGAACGCGGCGTGGTGACGGATATAGGATTACGCAGCACCCGGATCCTGACGCGCGATGACGTCGAGATCACCGTACCCAACGGCATTATCGGTAACGGCAAGATCATCAATGAGGCAGGCGGCCCGTCCCAGCATCATCGTATTCGAGTCGCCGTGGGTGTTGCATACGGCAGCGACATCGACCACGTCATAGCGACGCTCGAAGAAGTGGCGGCCAGCAACACTGATGTAATCGACCACCCCGAGCCCAGGGTGCGTTTCCGAACTTTCGGTGACTCCAGCCTCGATTTCGAACTGCTTTCCTGGATCGCTCGGCCCGTGGACCGAGGTCGGGTCAAGCACGAGCTTAATTGCGCCGTTTACAAGGCGTTTGCTCAGAATCAGATAGAAATACCCTACCCGCAAAGAGACCTGCACGTGCGGACGATGCCCGCAGACAACAGCTAGTTGTCGTCGTCTTCGTTCCTGCGGCGCAATTCGTCGCGAATGGACGCCAGGTCCGACGGGGCCTCAGCCTCGGGCTCTGGCTCGGGCTCAGGTTCGGCAACGGGCGCGTTGCCACCATCGACTGCAGGCACTGTATCCGTGTAGAGGACGCCAGGCCGTTGCTCTTCGCCTGTTTCCGGAACGCCCGCGACCGGCAGATTGCCTTCCGGCAGTTCCCCCTGCGACTCTCCCTCGACGGGTGGCAGAACGCCGAACTGCGCCAGGTACTCGGCTTCGCGCCGCAGCCTTTCGCCCTCGGCGGATCGCCGCCGGGCCTCCGCAGCCGCCTGCTGCGTGCGACGCAGGGCCTTGCGCTTGCGTTCGGAGCTCGCTTCGAGCGCGGCCTGCTGCTCAGCCTCCTCCCGAGCCTCGATACGTGCGCCAGCCTGGCGCGCGTTGACGCATTCGGCGTCGTAGCGGGTCTTGGCACGATTCTGCGAACACCGAACCATGGCGGCCTCGAGAAGGAGCGGGTTCTCGATGAACTCGCTGACCGTTCTGGGCGGCGGCTCTTTGCCACACGCCGCAAGCAACGCGGTGCAGCAGAGCAACAATGTCAGGTGCCTTTTCACGTCAGTAACCCATAAAAAATGTGCAAGTGGTAGAAAAATCAGGTCGCTACAAGGGCGATCATAGCAAGATTGTCAAATTACACGGTCCGCGCGAGTTCGCATTTTTTGAACGGGCACTGCCGTTTTTTCACGCTATAGTGACTCCGTGCTCATTACAGGGACTTAATACCATTGTCGGGATCGAGCCAGTTCAGACTCCTCGGACAGAGGCGTTTCTTACCATTCTTCGCGACCCAGTTCCTGGGGGCCCTGAATGACAACATCTTTCGCAACGGCCTCGTAATACTAATCACGTTCCAGGGCGTGCTCGTGGCCGGCATGGATCACTCGCAGCTGGCCAACGTCGCGGCCGGCCTGTTTATCCTGCCGTTCTTTCTCTTTTCAGCCATAGCCGGGCAACTCGCTGATAAATATGAGAAATCAATGCTCATCCGGCGCGTCAAGATGGTCGAGATCGGACTCATGATGCTTGCTGCCGCGGCACTGATTTCAGAGAGCTACTCCCTGCTTCTGCTCGTTCTGTTTCTGATGGGTTGCCAGTCCACGATGTTCGGGCCTGTCAAGTACGCCTACCTGCCGCAGAAGCTCGCGCACGATGAGCTTGTCGGCGGCAACGCGCTCGTGGAGTCCGGCACCTATGTCGCGATCATACTGGGCCTGATCGTCGGCGGCATCGCCGTTGCCGATCAGCTCTCCGGAAGCCTTGGTGTCAGCAGGCAGACGGTCCTGGGCGCTTGCCTCGTCACCGTGGCCGTTATCGGCTACCTGGCAAGCCGCAAGGTTCCCAAGACGCCAGCCGTCGATCCCGGACTGCAAATCAACTGGAACGCATGGAAGGAAACCTTGCATATCGTCAGCTACGCTCGCGAGGAGCGCAGCGTGTTCCTGTCGATCCTGGGTATATCCTGGTTCTGGTTCTTCGGCTCGGCTATGACGATCCAGATTCCCGGGTACACGCTCGATATCCTGAATGGCAATGAGACGATTACCACGGCGCTGCTGGCCGCATTTGCCGTGGGGGTCGGAATCGGCTCACTGCTTTGTGAGCGCATGTCCGGGCACCGGGTCGAGCTTGGCCTCGTGCCGTTTGGTTCTATTGGTCTGAGCCTGTTTGCAATCGACCTGTATTTCGCGCAGCCCCAAACCAATGTCGTTGCCGCGGCGTCGATCGCGGAGTTCCTGGCACGCGATGGCAGTTGGCGCATTCTCGCCGATCTCGCGCTGCTCGGTGCTTTTGGAGGCTTTTACAGCGTGCCATTATACGCGCTGATTCAGCAGCGTTCGAAACGTGAGCACCTGTCACGCATCATCGCGGCAAACAATATCTTCAATTCCATCCTCATGGTCAGCGCTGCCTTGCTGTCGGTGCTCGTACTGAACGCGGGATTCTCCATACCAGAGCTGTTTCTCATCATCGCCGGCCTCAACGTGCTGGTCGCCACATACATATTCTCGCTGCTACCCGAGTTCCTGATGCGTTTCCTCGCATGGCTGGTCATCAACTTCGTGTATCGGCTGCGTCCGAGAGGCGTCGCCAACATTCCGGACGACGGCCCTGCTATTGTCGTATGCAATCACGTCAGCTACATGGATCCCATCATTCTCATGGGGTCGGTACGCCGGCCTATGCGTTTCGTGATGTGGTACAGGATTTTCCAGATGCCGTTTTTGAAGTTCATCTTCAAACACGCGAAAGCAATACCGATCGCCGGGGCGCGCGAAGACAAACAACTTATGGACGAGGCGTTCGAGAAAGTGGATGCGGAACTCGCGGCCGGCAACGTCGTCTGTATCTTCCCCGAGGGCGGAATCACACGCGACGGTGAGATTCAGCGCTTTCGCCCGGGCATCGAGAAAATCATCGCCCGGCGTCCGGTGCCGGTGGTGCCGGTGGCGCTCGGCAGGCTCTGGGGAAGCTGGTTTAGCCGGCGGCAGGGCGGCGGAATTCGCAAGATTCCCGGGCGGCTGTTTGCGCGCGTGCCTGTCACGTTCGGCGAGCCCGTACCGGCCGCGGAGGTAAGCGCGGCGAAACTCGAGCTACTCGTCAGGACCCTGCGCGGCGACCTCCGCTAAGCGACCCTCCAGGCGTGGTCGCCACTCGGCAAGCAGTTCCTTACGATTGCCGAAGAGTCCGGGACTCGAAGGGGCCCTGAAGCCCAGTTCGACCAGTTCTATGGATCCGTTGCGAATTTCGGGCAGGTACATTCGGTTGGCGCCAGGGTCCGATGCGTCCAGCCCCCCGAACACGATTCCCGCCCCGTGAAGTGACATCGGCGCAAACACGCTATCCAGCCACATGAGGCCGGTCAGGGACGAACTTGCACGGTGCACCCAACGCGCGGTCCGTATCAGGACCCGGCCACCGCTGCTCGTGAACGTGACCTCCTGCACCGGGCCCGGCAGCTCCACGATGCCTTCGTTCATCTGGCCCTCTGCAAGTACAAACTGGCTCGCCCGGTGGTTCGCATCGACCATTACGAGGTAGTTCCCCCTGGGCGACGCCTCGAGCACACGTATGGCCGCACCACCCTGCCAGACCTGCCGTGGACTCCATGCACTGCCGTCGTCACTTTCGATGATTCGCAGTACGCCGCTTTCTGCGCCGAGGTACAGGTGTCCGTTGTCGGCAAATGCGATAGCGCGATGTTCCTCGGCGAGATCGATAGCGACAACGGTCGCGCCGTCGGCGACGCGTAGCAGCCGTATGCTTTCGTTGTTCAAAACCGCCAGCAACGCAGCATCGCGAGAAAAAACCATCCGTGAAACTTCGCTACCAGGCACTTCGACGATGTATTGCAAAGGCTGGCCAGTCGACGTGCTCCAGACACGGATGGTGTTGTCCGCCGCAGCGCTCGCGACCAGGCTGCCATCGCTCGCGGCGCTGAGTTTTCTCACCTGGGCCGTGTGGCCGAGGAAGCTCACATCGTCGCTGATCGACTGCAGTTCCTCGGCACTGGCACCCACCGCGATAATGTGAACGTCCCCGGCCGGGTCGCCAACCGCAACATGCGTAGCGCCCGGCAACGGCATTGCAACGCGATCGCCGGACGGGCTCCACACCTGGTGTTCGCTCGCCGTGGCAACCGCGTCCCTGGACAGCGGCGCGGGCGCCTGCCAGAACCGCAGCATGCCCTCGTTGCTCCCGGTCAGGATGATCTGTTCGTCATCGCTAAAGAACAGGAAATCCTCGGCAGCTCCCGTGTTGCGTACACCAATCGGCGGGCCGACCAGGCGACCATCGTCCGAGGCGTAAACCTGGAAGCCGGTGTCCGGCTTGCCGGCCAATACGCTGCGGCCCGCCGGTGAGAAACGCAGCTGCCAGGCTCCCTGTCCGGACATTTCGACCAGTGCCTGCGTAGGATTGGCAACATTCCAGATCGACAGCCCGGTGTCGCCGTAGATGACACCCAGGGTCTCGCCGCCTGCCGCCAGTCGGATCGCGCTTGGCTGGGCCGGAAGATCCACCTGGGCAAGCAGCTCTCCACTCGCGAAATCCCAGATACGGATGGCGCGATCGTAGTCGGCGATTGCAACACGCGATCCCGTTGAATCAATCGCCACCTGTGAGGGCGCCCCTGCGACCACAAGTTCGGCAGCAATACTGCGCTCCTGCAGAGACCAAAGTTCGAGTCGCGTCTCGATATCGCTGCGTCTCTCGACAAACAGGTGCTCTCCGTCTCTTGTAAGGACCGAACTGCCGCTTGCCGCGCCTACCGGTATCGATGCCACTCGAGCACCCGTCGCCGTGTCCCAGAGATTCACATTGTCCTGCGTCGCCGTCGCAAGGAGGCGCGCGCCCGCGTCCAGCCCGATCAGTTTCTCGCTTTCGTTAACCGCGATTGCCCGCACGGGCTCGGCAAACGTAAGGTCCCAGATCCTCGCGCTGTCACTCTGCATCGCGCGGGCGACAGCGTAGCGACCGCCGGCGTCGAACCAGACATTGTCCGTCTCCCTTTCCACCGGTTCCGGCACATTCAGGCCGCGCTGGAAATCCTCGACGGCACCCTGCGAGTTGAGCTTGAGGTTCCAACCGACGAACTGGCCGGCGATGCCCGGATTCTCGTCACGCACGCTGATTGACCACGTACCCGCAAGCGACTCGCCGATCAACGGGAGCATCTGAGCTGCCGGGATAACGATGTCGTCGCTGCTGCTCGCGCGCTCCCTGCCCGTCTCGACTTCGACGGTCCGACCCGAAGGAGCGATGATCTTGATGCGCAGGTCCGTCAATCGCGCATGGCTGAGGTTGAGTGTGAGCCCGATACGTTTCGCGCTGCCTTCGCGATCGACAATGACACGGCGGACCAGCGGGCTCACTTCGAGTGCAGTTACCGACCAGTCGTCGCGCTTGCTCATCGATTGCTTGGCAAATGACCACTGCGAGATCCTGGCGCCGTATGCCGACGACAGGATCATGCCGACGGGATCGAATACCGTCGTCGATCCACGCGGGCCGGGCAGGCTTTCGAGCAACACGGGGTAGTCATCATTGACGAGGTTTGCGGCTCGCTGCCGCCGGATCGGCGTCGACATCACCAGGGAATGCAGTGTGGCAAGCAGCGCGTCGTCCCGCCGCTCCGCGCGCATCGCTAACAGGGCCTGGCGATCCCAGTAGGCTGCCTCCAGCGATTCAGGCAATCGTCCCGAATTGGGTAACTCGCGCGCAAGGCCCGCAATTTGGTTGATCTCGGCCTCATCGGTGGCGGCGTCGGCGCGCCGTTCCAGGAACTGGCGGTACAGGCTATCGGCCGTATCAGCATGCCCCGGGAATGATCGCAGATTCTCGTAGGCGGTTCTTGCGGTCTCGAGTTCAACGATCGGCGAGGTCAGCACACTCATATAGGGCCGCGGTAACCACTGCGTATAAGCAAATGGAATCATCGCGAGCAACAATAGAACGCCGACAACGATTGCCGGCACACGCAGGTGTATCGGAAGATTTTCGTTGGCCCAACGCGCCGTAAACACCGACTCGTAAAGGCGATTCCGCACGCACAGGTTGCCGTCCGGATCGAGGACGATAAGACCGATCGCAATCAACCTGCGTTGCAGCGGTGACCCGAGGTCCGCAGCCACTTCGACACCCTTGCGAATCTTGCCGTACAGATTCAGCAGCGGCTCCTTGCGCTTTTCGTCATTGACGATCGACCGATGGATGTGACTCATGTGCGGTTCGCTGTGCAGCGCCGCCCGACCAGCCAACTGGCGCGTTGCGATCCGGTCGATGTGTTCGAGAATGTCGCCGGCCGCTCCTTCTCTTGCGACATTCCGCGCCAGCTTCTGGCTCAGGTAAGGCTGGCCTCGTGTCCAGTAATAGATACGATCGAGCGCCGCGGTCGCATCATCCTGATCGAGGTTGAGCTCGGTGGCGAACAGGTCGAGATCGTTACGCGAAAAATCTCCCAACAGCACCTGCTGCGTCACGTTAAACGGCGATAGCTCCGCCTCTTCTATGAGGCTGACCGGATCGCACTCTCCCATGAGCACGAATGTGAGGCGCGAGAAATCCGGATCCGTCGTGCGCGCGTTGTGTGCAGCCCGGATACTGACGAGAAGCTGATCCGCGTAGGGAAGCTGCTCGATACAGTGGATCTCATCGACGAATACAACAATACGTTCCGGGACGAACTGCAGGATGATCTCGGAATAGAATTCGACGAGGCGCTGCCGGTTGCTCAGTATCGATTTATCCTGCCACCACGATTGCAGGTCGTATCGAATCCTGAGCTGCCGCATCAGCCGGTAGGCCACGTTGTAATACCAGCGACCCGGGTCGCCGCCGCCGTCGCGTACGCCGATCTGTTCCAGGTCGAGAATCGCGACTTTGCAGCCGTTGTTTTCAAGACGGGCGGCCGTTGCGGCGATCAGGCTCGATTTACCGGTCCGGTCCGGCGCGATGACGTGTGCGAACTGACCCGCAACGACGGTATCGTACAGGAGGTCATCGGCTTTCCTGCGAATGTAACCGGCACGCACGGCATGCAGCGGCGCGCCGACGCTGAAGAATTCGCCGGTCGTATCCAGCTGCGCTCGATCTCCGGTAGATTTTTCGGTGGAATCACCGGCCATCGCTGGCTCCGTTGCGGTACGCTTTCCCTGTATGGGCATTGTATCGTTTAAGCGATGACCGATTCACGCCTCTTGAAGAAAGACCTGTTTGGCGAGGTATGGCTGGTCTGCACATCTGCAGGGACGGTCATACGGCGCGACACGCGGACCGCCCCCTGGTGGATACGCTGGCTGGCGGGCGCGCTCTTGAGACGTGAGGCCAGGACCTTGTTGGTCCTGGGCGGCCTCGACGGCGTCCCGCAAGTACTGTCGGTCGAGCGGGACGCACTCACCCGGAGCTTCATCGAGGGTCAACCGATGCATGTCGGCAGGCCCGCAGCCCGGGATTACTTCCTGAGCGCGGCTCGCCTGCTGCGGCGGATGCATGCGCGAGGAGTCGTGCACAATGACCTCGCCAAGGAACCCAACTTGCTGGTACGGGAGGATGGCAGCGCCGCGTTCATTGACTTTCAGCTGGCCTCGCATGCACCCGGGCGCGGCCGGCTGTTTCGTGTGGCAGCGCGCGAAGATATTCGTCACCTGCTCAAGCACAAACGAACCTATCGGCCCGATGATCTGACAGAACGCGAACGTCGAATTCTCGCCAGCCCGTCGCCGATATCCCGTGCTTATATGGCGACCCTCAAGCCCCTGTACCTGTTCATCACGCGGCGCCTGCTCGGATGGTCCGATCGCGAAGGTGCCGGCGATCGGGGGCGGCAGGATTGACCGTCAGCAGCGCCTGGTGACTGCCGCATTTGGTGCTGGCGGCATTTGGAGTAAACTACCGACACTGCAAACCTGGAAAGGACTACAAGTGGACTTCTGCCATCAACACAATCTCGTTGACCAGAGCGAAGCGGGCCGCGATCGCAGTTTCGGCATTCGAGTAAGCCTGCCCGCGAGCGACACGCTCAGAAACGTGCTTGGCGATGACTGGGAACGACTCCACTGGTATGCCACCGAAGAAGAACGCGACGAGGCGTTTGAGAAAATGGCGATCCGGCACGGCTACTATCGCAAGACGGATTCCCCGACCCAGGTCCTCGAGAAAGTCACACGTTGATCAACGCGGCGGCGTGCCGATTGACAGGTAGACATTCTTCTGACCGCCCTCGGCGAAGCCGGCGGCAAGGAATACCGGACCGATGAAGGTGTCGATACCTGCAAAAATACTACTGCTGACCAGCGCCGAATCCAGGCTCATTTCGGAACGCGACTGCCACACGTTGCCGGCCTCGGCCGAGATGCCGAGATAGACCGGCGTGTCGAAGATGCCACCCGTCGTCTCGCCCACCCGGCGATAGTAGACGAGCCGCGCCAACGCTGCATGAGGGCCACTGATTTCGCCTCTGTCGAGTCCTGACAGGCGCAGGAATCCGCCCAACGTAAAGAAATCCTGAACAGTATTGTCCGACTGCAGCGTCGTCGCGTAACCGAGCCCCGCTTGCAGGCTGTTCTTGCCACGACTCCAGGTCCGCGCGATGTCACCTTCGATCGTGTCAAACTTGTTATCGGCACCGAAACCCGGCCGTGAGAGCGTCCAGCGCAGCTCGGAGCGGGTGCCACTGCGCGGGAAATGCGCCGAGTCCAGGGAATCATAACGAAACAGGGCGAACGCGCCGCCACTATCGAAATCGGTGCTGGGGATCACGGGATCACCCACCTTGACGCGCGTTTCCCCGATGCCACGGAACGCCCCCACGCGCAACTCACCGACATTCCCGAGTTCGCGACCGAAATCGAAACCAGCCTCGGCCTCGGAGACGCGCAGTCGTGCAACGGTCTGGTCCATCGCAAACGCATTGAGATTCTCCTGGCTCAGTTCCAGGCGCGGCGCCACGAACCAGCGCGAATCGAAACTTAGCGGCTGGTAGAACTCCGTTGCAATCTCCGGATCGGAGCCCAGGCGCAGATCCGTGCGCCACTCGGCACCGAGGCGATTCAGGCCGACGCGCGTCATGCGCGTTTCGATGTTGAAACCCGTCGAGCCCTCGAAGTCTTCTTCGAGGGATACGCCAAATTGCAGGATGTTCGGGCCCCAGCTCTTGGTTGTTGCAAGATACTCGACGCCCGTGCCGTCTTCTTCGACGAGCTGGTAGCCAACGTGCTCGTAGAGCTGCAGGCCGTAGAGACGTTCCGCGTTCGCCGCGAGTTCACCGGCATCGATGGGATCTCCCTTCGCGACGGTCAGGCGAGACTCGAGCACGGCCGGCGCGAGTTTCCCGTCGTGCACGACGCGCACGAACGCTAGCTGCTGGTCTTCCTGTGGGACCGACGCACGCCGGGCCTGGTACGCCGCGTAACCGTCGGCGTCAAGCGCGACTTCCTCGAGCTTCCCGGCTTCTGCCCTTGCCGCTTCTTCGCCAGGGCCGATTGTCTGCGCGATGTTGCCGAAGTCCGTCGACGCGAAAACTCCGAGCTCTGGCCGAATCAACACATCGCGCTCACCGAGCCGGTCTATCTGCCGCAGCGTCTCCTTCCTGATCAGGATGGTCAGTACCTGCTCGGAAATTTCGAGCGCCGAGTTCAGCTCGTCGCGCCGGTAAAGCGGGAACTCCACGTCGACAGCTATGATGACGTCGACACCCATCGACTGCATGACGTCGACGGGCAGGTTGCCGATCAGGCCACCATCGACGAGTAGCCGATCGTCGATGGTCATGGGCGCGATCGCGCCCGGTACCGACATGCTCGCGCGGATGGCCTGGGCCAGGTCGCCCTTCGCCATGACATAGGCTTCACCGCGCTCGATGTCCGACGCCACGGCGCGAAACGGGATCGGCAGCGCATCGAAGTCGTCGATATTCGAGACATTCAATGTAAGGTCGCGCAGCAGCAGGTCCAGTTTTTGCCCCTGGATAACGCCCTGCGGCAGCACGAGGTCGGACCCGCGCAGGCCCATCTCGAAATCCATCGGAAACTGTGCGTCGTCCTGTTTGCGACGAAAGCTCAGGTCCGCGCGGCTCGGGTCGTCGCTCAGCGCTTCCGCCCAGTCCAGCGAATCCGTGAGTTGCTCGAGTTCGCTCACGCTCATGCCGCTCGCATAGAGGCCGCCGACAACGGCACCCATGCTCGTGCCGGCTATTACGTCGATCGGGATTCGCTGGCGCTCGAGTTCCTTGAGGACGCCAATGTGCGCGGCACCGCGAGCGCCGCCGCCACCCAGTACGAGTCCTACACGTGGGCGCTGCTTGTCGGAAGAGCTGCCCGGGGCGGGCAACTCAGCCGCGGCCGCCACGGGCAGCAGCGCGAGGATCACTAGCGCCTGCAGGAGCAGGCGTCCGGGGCAACTTGATTCAGTCATCAGGGAAACTCTTATGAGGCAGACTTTCGAAGAAAGACACATAATAACCGCGCACGAATGAGGGTGAGATGATCGATTTCGAAAAGCCATGGATGACGAGGCTCCTCGCCGCCCTGCTCCTGTCGCCCCTGCCGGCCACTGCAGCAGAACCTGGTTCAGCCGACAGCGAGATCGACGAGATCGTCGTCACGAGCCAGCGCCGGGAACAGCCACGCGCGGAGCATGCGGGCAATATCGCTCTGCTGGACGCTGCGACAATTGCCGCAGTCGGCCACCAGCATATTCATGAACTGATGACGCGCGTGTCGGGTGTGTGGCTCGTTCGCGGCAGCGGCCAGGAGCACCTGACGGCAATACGTTCACCAGTGCTCACGGGCGCAGGGTCCTGCGGAGGCTTCCTGTTCCTCGAAGACGGTATTCCTGTGCGCCCGGCCGGATTCTGCAACGTCAACCAGATGTTCGAGATCAACACCGAGCAGGCGGCCGGCATTGAAGTCATTCGCGGCCCGGGCAACGCACTCTACGGCTCCAACGCCCTGCACGGCATCGTAAATGTCCTGGCACCAGGGCCCGACGAGCGGCATCGGAACATGGCCGCTATCGAGGCGGGTTCGAACGAGTACCTTCGTGTCAGGGGATCGGTGTCAGACGGATCGGCGCTGCTCGCATCCCTGATCTACAGCGATGATGACGGCTTTCGCGACGATTCCGGTTACCGCCAGGCGAAGCTCAACCTCAAGCGCCATTGGAACCTTCCCGCGTCCGACCTGACCGTCGCCCTGAACGCGACCGATCTCGACCAGGAAACCGCGGGATTCATTTTCGGGAAAGACGCATACAAAGACCCCACGCTGAGTAGCGGCAACCTCTTTCCCGAGGCCTTCAGGGACGCGTCGGCCCAGCGCCTGTATGCGATCTGGACCAGCTCGCTGCCCGCTTACGATATCGACGTGCGCCCTTACATCAGGCACTCCGACATGGATTTCCTGCAGCATTTCCTGCCAGGCCAGCCGCTCGAGGAGAACGGGCACGTGAGCGCGGGCGCGATCACGGCGATCTCCTTCGGCGACGACGAGCGCAATTTTGTCGCCGGAATCGACCTCGAGTGGAGCGACCTGTTTCTCAAGGAAACACAACTCAGTCCCACCGAAGGCTCGGATTTTCTGCGCGAGACCCGACCCGCAGGCAAGCACTACGACTACGACGTCGTGAGCCTCGCTGCGGCGCCCTACCTGCAGGCGGATTTCAGGATCAACGAGAGGTTCACATTCGGCGCCGGCCTGCGTCTCGAATACCTGCATTACGACTATGACAACAACATGCTCACCGGGAACACACGTGACGACGGCACGGAATGTGGATTCGGTGGCTGCCTGTATTCGCGTCCGGCCGATCGCACGGACGACTTCACGAACGTCGCTCCGAAGTTCTCGTTCCTTTACGACCTGCGTGAAAATACCGCCCTGTACGGCAGTCTGGCCAGGGGCTTCAGGGCGCCGCAGGCTACCGAGCTGTATCGCCTGCAGAGCGGCCAGGAGGTCGCCGACCTCGATTCCGAGCGCCTCGACAACGTGGAGTTCGGCGTGCGCGCCGGCGCGAACGACTGGTCGATCGATGCTGCCCTCTTCTACATGAAAAAGCGCGACAGCGTCATTCGCGACGCCGAAGGATTCAACGTGAGTGGCGGCCGCAGCAAACATACGGGAGTCGAAGCGGAATTCGACGGCCAGTTCACCGACTGGCTGCGTCTTGAAATGGTTGCCAGCTACGCGCGTCACGAGTACGACTTCGACACCGTCGCGGCTCGTGGTGAGTCCTTCGAATCCGGCAACGACGTCGACACGGCGCCCCGCTGGATGGGCAGCGCCGAACTGTTTTTCGAACCGGGCAGCAATGCGAGCATTGCGCTGCAGTGGACGTACATGGGTGACTATTACCTCGACGCCGAAAACCGTTTCACCTATCCGGGACACGATCTCGTGAACCTGCGCGCCAGTATCGGGTTGTCGCGGCAGCTCGAAGTGACCGCGCGCTTCAACAACGTGTTCGATACCGAATACGCCGATCGTGCCGATTACGCGTTCGGCAATTACCGCTATTTCCCGGGCCGCCCGAGAGAGTTGTTCATCGAGTTACGGTACTTTCCCGCGGCTCGCTAGCCCACGCACCAGGAATCGGCGTACGCCATCAAGCCTTTGACTTGATTGGCTTTTTCCTGATCATCCCAGTCGCACTCGCGCGCGGCGATAGCGGCAATCGCCGCGTACATCGGCCGGCCCTGGTCCGCATCGAGGCCAACCATCATGCGCCGGAACACGATGTCTGCGAGCGTTCTCGCGAACTCCTCGCGCAGCGCAAACACAACCTCGGCTGCCAGCACCCTGGCGCCTGCATCCAGCGTCCTGGCCAGGTCTGATTGTTCCCGGCATGCATCGGCGATCGCCGCCGCGCGTCCACCATAGATTGACAGCAGGCGGATCACGCCCTCGTCCGACAACAAGCCCAGCGACCGCAGCTTCTCTGCCGCTTCGTCCCTGCCCCAGGTGCCGGGCAGCACGTTGTCGCGCGTCCGGCATTTTGGCAGTTTCATCCTGTTGAGCTTCGCGATCTTGTCTACGGCCTGTTCGGCCAGGCTACGATACGTGGTCAGCTTGCCGCCTATGATGGAAAGCATTCCTTTGCCGATCTGCCGGTTGACCTTGATGATGTGGCGTCGCGTGATCGCCGATTCCGGTCCTTTTTCCTGGAATGGCAGCGGGCGCACGCCGGCATAAGCGAAATGTATGTCGTCTCTCGACAGCCCGGCGCCGGGGAACACTCTATTGGTCTCGGTGAGGAGGTAATCGACCTCCTCGTCGCTGACGCGAATAGCGTCGAGGTCGCCATCGTAACGGATGTCAGTCGTGCCGATCAGGTACTGGTCGTTCCAGGGCAGGATGAAAAACGGCCTGCCGTCTGCTTCCGCCTCGACGTAGAACGCCTCTTGCGGCGCGCCTTCGAACTTGCCGACGATGATGTGGCTGCCTTTGGTGCCGCCAATATGCCGATTCGTCGACACGGGGGCTGTCTCGAGGACGCGGTCGACCCACGGACCTGCCGCATTGACGATCGTGTCGACAGAAATCTCATGCGAGGAGTCGTCCGTTCGATCGACATAGGTCAGCGACTGGACCGCGCCATCTGCGAGGCCAATCGCGGTTACCTCGCAATGTGTGAGTACTTCGGCGCCGGCCGACCTGGCCGCCAGCAGGTTTTCGAGCACCAGGCGCTCCGCGAACCTGACCTGCGCATCGTAGTAGCGCGCGGCCGCACGCAGGCCGTCCTTCTTTAGCCCCGGTTCTTCCGCCTTGATTTCGGCCCCGTTGAGCATCTCGTGATTCGGCACCGTCTTGCGGAACGACAGCAAGTCGTAGGCGATCATGCCGAGGCGTATGAGCAGTGGGCCGCGACGCGCGCCCTCGAAGATCGGAATACAGATACGTAGTGGTGTGACCAGGTGCGGAGCGTTGAGCCGCAGGTTGCGCCTCTCACGCAGCGACTCGTACACGAGCGGAATCTCGCCGTACTCAAGGTAGCGCAGGCCGCCGTGAATCAGTCGGCTCGAGATGGCCGAACAACCGCTGCACATATCGTTCTTGTCCAGGATGACAACCCGCATGCCTCGCAGCGCAGCATCGACTGCGATTCCGGCCCCATTGACGCCAGCGCCGATAATCGCGACATCGAAATGGCGTGTTGTGCCGTTCATTTCGGTCGCACCTGCCCGCTGCCGCGCACTACGTACTTGTAGCTCGTGAGTTGCTCCGCCCCGACCGGCCCACGCGCGTGAATCCGTCCCGTCGCGATACCAATTTCTGCGCCCATACCGAACTCGCCACCGTCGGCGAACTGCGTGGACGCATTGTGCAACACGATCGCGCTATCCACTTCGCGGAAGAAACGCTCGGCGGCATCGGGGTTCCGGGTCACGATGCTCTCGGTATGCCCGGAACCGTACTTTGCGATGTGCTCTACAGCCTCTGAAATATCGTTGACAACGCGCATGGAAACGATGGCGTCCAGGTATTCCGTCGACCAGTCGGCCTCGACCGCAGCACGCACTGCGTCAGCCAGGGCGGTGACCTGTTCATCGCCTCGCACTTCACATCCGGCATCCTGCAAAGCCGTGACAACCTCCGGTACCAGTCGTTTTGCAGCGCTGCGATCCACGAGGATCGTCTCGGCCGCTCCGCAGATGCCGGTACGACGCATCTTCGCGTTGAGAGCGATCTCCCGGGCCATCTCCGGATCAGCGTCTGCATGCAGGTACACATGGCAGATGCCCTCGAGATGGCCAATGACAGGCACACGGGCTTCGTCCTGCACGCGCTTGATCAGGTTCTTGCCTCCGCGCGGCACCACGACGTCGACCCATTCCGCCATCGACGATAGCAGGTAGCCCACGGCGGCCCGGTCTGTCGTCGGCACCATCTGTACGGCGTCGGCGTCCAGGTCAGCTGCCAGGAGGCCCGCGCGCAGGCACTCGTAAATCGCCGTGCTCGAGTGAAAGCTCTCGGAGCCGCCACGCAGAATCACGGCATTGCCCGACTTGATGCACAACGCCGCCGCGTCTGCCGTCACGTTAGGACGGCTCTCGTAGATGATGCCAATGACGCCGAGGGGCACCGACACTCGCTGGATACGGAGGCCGTTCGGCCGCTCCCATTCCGCGATGACCCTGCCAACGGGGTCGTGGAGTTCCGTGATCGTCTCCATGCCGGCGGCCATCGCCTCGATGCGTGAAGCATCCAGCAGCAGGCGATCGAGCATCGCGCCGCTGAGGCCGCGTTCTTTCGCCGCCTCCATGTCCCTGCAATTTGCCGCAATGATGCCGTCGGCGCGCTCCCGGATCGCTGCGGCCCCGTGCGCGAGCGCCGCGTCGCGCTGAGCGTTGTCGCTCATTGCCAGCGCAGCCGCCGCCCTGCGCCCCGCGCGCCCCATACTGTTCATTGTCTCGGGTATGGACAACTCGTTCTCTTTAGCTGTCGCCATCAAATAACACCAGCTCGTCGCGATGAATCAGGACCGAGCGCCCGCGGTACCCCAGGGCCTCCTCGATATTCTCGGACCGGCAACCGCGCAGGCGCAACGCGTCGGTATTCGAGTATTCTGTCAGGCCGCGGCCGAGTTCGGAACCGTTGGGACCGACGACGGTCACGACGTCGCCACGCCGAAAATTACCCAGTACCTCGACGACGCCGACCGGCAGCAGGCTGTTCCCCGTACGCAGCGCTTTTGCCGCTCCGTCATCGATACGCAGTTCGCCGCGTACTTCGAGCACGCCGGCCAGCCACTGCTTGCGCGCCGCCGCGGGCGTGCCCTCCGCGCGAAACAGTGTACAGCGACCCGCTGCCGACAGCGCGTGCAACGGGTATTCGACCGCACCGCTCGCGATGATCGTCGAACAGCCGGCATGTGTTGCAATACGCGCCGCCTGGACCTTGGTCGCCATACCTCCGCTGCCGATGTCGGAGCGCGTCTCCCCGGCCATGGCCAGCATGTCGGACGTAATCGCAGCAACTTCGGGAATGTGCTCAGCGTCCGGGTTCTTGCCCGGGTCCGCCGTGTAAAAACCGTCCACATCGGACAACAGGATCAGCGCGTCGGCCATGACGAGCTGCGCCACCCGAGCAGCAAGTCGATCATTATCGCCGTAGCGGATCTCCTCGGTTGCGACCGTGTCGTTCTCATTGATGATTGGCACTACGGACTGCTCGATCAGCCGTCCGAGTGTCCCTCGCGCATTCAGGAAGCGACGACGGTTTTCCGTGTCATCGGGTGTTAGCAGGATCTGAGCAGCCGCGATGCCGTGCTCACCGAGCACTTCCTGGTAGGCATGCACCAGCTGCACCTGCCCGGCTGCCGCGGCCGCCTGCAGATCTTCGAGGCGTGCGCGCCGTTTGTTGATGCCGAGCACGGCGCTGCCGATCGCGATTGCCCCGGACGAGACGATCAATACCTCGTGGTTGTTCTCCATAAGATAGGAGATATCGTCTGCCAGCGTTTCGAGCCAGGACCGATCCAGTCTTCCATTGTCGTGGACGAGCAGGGACGAACCGACCTTGATAACCAGCCGGCGATAGTCGGACAGCGCCAGGTCGGCCACGGCTTAGCCGGCGAGCAAGTGCTGTCGATCGAAAGACGTCAACGTGACCTCGCCTTTCGAAACGGCGACTGTGCCACTGCGGGCGACGGCCGTAATCTCACCGACCTTCGCTGCCTCTTCGACGAAGTGATCGATCTCTTCGACGTTGCCGGTCAATTGCAACGTACAACTGACCTGCGCCTCGTCGAGCATTTCCGCGCCAAGTCGCTTGGCCACTGACATCGCCTTGGCCAGGCCGCCCGTACCCAACTTGACCTTGACGATCGCCAGTTCTCGTTCGAAATGTTCACCCAGCGTCATATCGTGAATATTGACGACATCCACGAGCTTCGCGAGCTGGGCATTGAGCTGCGCGATTGCAGCGTCGGAGCCCGTGATAACGAGCGTCACCCTGGACACCCTCGGGTCATAGGTCGGTGCCACGTTGAGAGTTTCGATGTTGTAGCCGCGCGACGAGAACATGCCCGTCATACGGGTGAGAGCGCCAACCTCGTTCTGCAGGAGGACTGAAATTGCGTGTCGCATGGGATGCTCGCTTCTGCTCCGACCGGAGAATTACGTATGAAACCAATCTGCTGCCGTTGACTCGGATGGTCGCGCAGATACGGCAGTATTGCAATGCACCTGAAATTAGTAAACACTCGCGAAAAATCCGTAACTTATAGACGCGGGCACCAGCGCGATGAATGACTCGGTAAACACGGCCGAACTGAGCGAACATCCGCTCAAGGGCCAGACCATGAGCGGCGCGGATACGGTCGTGCAGGTGATGGCGGACGAAGGCGTTCGCACGATATTTGGCTACAGCGGCGGCGCGATACTTCCTATCTACGACGCGATTTTTCGCTACAACGACCGGCACGAAAGCGGGGACGGCGGAGCGGCGATGCCCCTGGTCGTGCCGGCCAACGAACAGGGCGCAGGCTTCATGGCAGCCGGTTATGCCAGGGCAAGCGGCGAGGTCGGCGTGGCCATGGTCACGTCGGGCCCAGGTGCCACGAATACCGTAACACCCGTTCGTGACAGCATGGCCGACTCGGTTCCACTGGTCGTTATCTGTGGCCAGGTGCCGCGTGCCGCAATCGGCACGGATGCGTTCCAGGAGGCGCCCGTCGCGGCCATCATGGGCGCAGTCGCAAAACACGTGTTTCTCGTGACCGATCCCGAACAACTCGAAGACACGATGCGCAGCGCATTCGAACTGGCGCGCACCGGCAGGCCAGGCCCCGTCGTCGTCGACATCCCCAAGGACGTGCAGAACTGGGAAGGCGAATTCAAAGGCGAAGGTTCGCTGCCGCTGCACGGTTATCGCCGCCGCCTCGCAAAGGTCGAGGGCAACGTCCTGAGCGACGATGCGTGTGAGCGGTTCTTCACGATGCTCTCGGAATCCGAACGTCCGCTGATCTATGCGGGTGGCGGTGTCATCAACGCGAACGCGACCAAGGCCATGCGCAGGCTTGCCAACGAATACGGCATCCCGGTCACGACGACACTCATGGCGCTGGGCGCCAGCGACACGACCCATCCACTCGCGATGCACATGCTCGGCATGCACGGTATTGCGTCGGCCAACTACGCCGTCGAAGACTGCGATTTCCTGATCACCATTGGTGCGCGTTTTGATGATCGCGTCGCGGGCAACCCGTCACAGTTCGGACCGAATGCGAAGAACATCGCCCATTTCGACGTGGACTTTGCCGAGATCGGCAAGGTGAAACGCGTCGACTGGCACCACGTCGGTATGCTCGAGCGCGACCTCACGGACATGCTGGCCTATGGCCGGCGTATCGGCTTCGCCAAGTCCTTCGAACAATGGCACGAAGAGATTGCCGAACTCAAGAAGGAGTACGCGCTCAATTACGACCGTAATTCGAAACTCATCCAGCCTTACGCGGTGATTGAAGAAGTCAACAAGCACAGCAAGGGCGAAGCCATCATCTCGACGGGGGTCGGCCAGCACCAGATGTGGGCGGCGCAGTATTTCGATTTCCGCGAACCGCGACTGTGGCTGACCTCGGGCAGCATGGGCACGATGGGATTCGGCCTGCCCGCCGCAATCGGTGCACAATTCGCGCGCCCCGACAGGACTGTCATCGATATCGACGGTGACGGCAGCATTCGCATGAATATTGGCGAACTCGAGACGGCTACCACTTACAACCAGCCCGTCAAGGTCATCGTACTCAACAACTTCGGTGATGGCATGGTGCGGCAGTGGCAGCACCTTTATTTCGAAGGCCGCATGTCGGGCAGCGACAAGTCACTGCACAGCAAGGACTTCGTTAAGGCAGCCGAGGCCGATGGCTTCAGGTTCGCGCGGCGCCTCGACAAGAAGGCGGACCTGCCCAGGCTGATCAGGGAATTCATGGAATTCGACGGCCCGGCATTCCTCGAGGTGATCATCGACCGCGACGCCGGCGTTTACCCGATGGTCGGCCCGGGCATGAGCTATGACAAGATGATCACGGGCGACTTCATCAAGTCCCGGGATAAGCCGAGCGACGACACACCCGGACCCAGCGAAATGTTCTGATGACGACATTAACGGGCCGCGCTACTCGCACACTTTCGGGCTACGTGATCACCCTGCTCGAATATCCGCGCTGGCTCATCGAGCGCGACGTCGACTTTACCGACTGCAAGCATGGTGGCAGATTCAATTCGCACGACGAGGAGTGCACGTCATGCGAATTCGGCACAGCCTGTCGTTGGCTGAACACCGGGCGCGATGCGCCGGGCCCGGACACACCGCTGACCGAACTCCTGGCAGCACTTGGCACCGCTGTCCGCTACCTCCGTTCACCGCAACACGATCACGTGCAGCATGTTCGCAATTGTGATTGCGATACCTGCGAATGGTTACGCGAGGCACAGAGCTTCCTGAGACAGCATCGTCACAGGGCATAATGGCGTGCAAACAGAATCGAGGTCCTATAGATGAGCGAGATCCACCTGTCCGGCGGCTGCCTCTGCGGTTCGGTTCGGTACGAGATTTCAGGTAAAGAGGGCCGCTTCTGGCATTGCCATTGCCGGCGTTGCCGCAAGGCGACAGGCACGGGTCATGCCAGCAACGTACTGCTCAAACCCGATTCCGCGGAATGGACCGCTGGCGAGGACCTGCTGAAGGTCTACAAAGTCCCCGACGCGAAATTCTACAGGGCTATATTCTGCAGCACCTGTGGCAGTCCGCTGCCACGAGTGGCGCCCGACATGAGTATTGCGGTCGTACCCGCCGGAACACTCGATAACGACCCCGGCTTGCGGCCGGAGGCGCGAATCTTCGAGGGTTCGAAAGCGCCCTGGTCCTGCGATGACACGGTGGTACCCGGCCACGACAAGTACCCGGGATAGACTGTAAAGTGCTTGATTCCGCTGTATTATGTGAATTGGTGCAAGGAAATCACGCTGCAATTGAGCGAGATTAGGTGGAGACCTGGTACCGGTCACAATGCGATGCTGATAACGCCGAGACGAGACAACCTGAACAAGATCGTTATCCTCAACCCGAAAGGGGGTTGCGGCAAGTCCACACTCGTCACCAATCTCGCCGCCTATTATGCGGGCAGCGGCAAGCCACCCGCGGTCATGGACTACGATCCGCAAGGCTCGACGACAGCCTGGCTCGAGCGTCGGCCGGAAGACTTGCCGAAGATACACGGCATCGCAGCCTACAAGAAATCCATGCAGGCGACGCGCAGCTGGCAGCTGCGCGTGCCGAACGATACGGTCAACCTGCTCGTCGACTCACCCGCCAGCGTCTCCCATGACGACTTGCGCGAACTCACTCGCGACTCGACCAGCATCCTCGTTCCCGTACTACCGTCTTCGATGGACATTCACGCAGCTTCGCGATGCATCGCAGACCTGCTGCTCGTCGCGAAAATCGATCGCAACGACAAGAAGCTGGCCGTCGTCGCCAACCGGACGCGCAAGCACACCAAGAGCTTCGCAAAGCTCATGCGTTTCCTCGACTCGCTCGGTATTCCGATCATCGCCGTGATGCGTGACAGCCAGAATTTCGTGCACGCCGCCGAACACGGCATCGGCGTTTGCGAGATGCAGCCATCGCGCGTGAAGCCCGACGTCGAGGCAATCGACAGGATTGTGCAGTGGCTGCAGGCCTGGCCGCAACGACGCAAGATCGCGCAGACGATCAAGGCGCGCAAAAAAAACACTGTGGCACAGCGTTCTATCCTGAAGCGCGCTCAGTTCGGGTCAGCCTGACGACCCTCTCTGTATCTCGGCGAACAGACCAACGTCGACATTTCCGCCGCTCAGGACGATAGCTGTCGTCTTGCCGCGCGTCTCGATCTTGCCGGCGAGCACTGCCGCGAGGGCGACCGCTCCACCGGGCTCCACGACCAGCTTCAGGTTGCGGAACGCGAAGCGCATGGCTTCGCGCACCTCGTCATCGCTGACGGCGAGTCCCCCGGCAAGCAGGCGATGGTTTATCTCGAAAGTCATCTCCCCGGGCATATGCGCCTGCAGGGCATCGCAGATCGATCGCGCCGCGGGATCTACGCTGAGGCGCTGCCCGGCAGTCAGCGAGCGCGCGGTATCGTCAAACTCCAGCGGCTCAACCGTGTACACCGCCGTTTCCGGGAGCCGTGCATTGAGGGCGACGGCGCTGCCCGACGACAAACCTCCGCCGCCGCAGCAAATCAGGACCTGGTCCGGCGGCTGCTCCATCCCGATGGCCTGGTCCGCGATTTCCAGACCCACCGTGCCCTGCCCCGCGATGATATCCACGTGATCGTAAGACGGCACAATGACGGCATCGCGTTCGGCCGCCTCGGCTCGCGCGATCGCCTCGCGATCTCCCGTATAGCGATCGTAGGTGATCACCTCGCCGCCGAGTCGACGTGTATTCTCGAGTTTCGCGCGCGGTGCGTCCTCGGGCATCACGATCGCAGTGGGGATGCCCAGCATGCCGCCGGCAGCCGCTACGCCCTGCGCATGGTTGCCCGACGACCAGGCCACGGCGCCGCGCCTTCTTTCGTCCGCAGCGAGCTGGCTCAGGAGATTGTATGCGCCACGAATCTTGAACGATCCTGTGACCTGCAAACACTCCGGCTTGACGAGCACCTTGCCGCCAGCCACCGCATCGAGTTCGAAGTTACGCAACAGCGGCGTAATGACACTGACTCCGCGAAGTCGACCAGCCGCGGCTTCGATATCATCGACGTCGATCATTCGACGGTCTCTTTAGCCAGCCGGTCTATTTTCGCCGCACAGATAAAGTCGTTGTCCGACAGGCCATCGATCGCATGCGTCGTGTAGCTCACGTCGCAGCGACCATAGCTGATCGTGACTACGGGATGATGGCCTTCGCTAACCGCGATCCAGGCGAGCGCGTTTGCGAAAGCGAGTGTGCGGCTGTATGCGGGAAATTCGAAACTCCTCGAGATTTCGAGACCGTTCTCACTGAGTACCCAGTCCTTGTGCAGGACCTGCATAAGATCCCGGACCTGTTCCGGGCTCAATGGCTCCACCCCGCCTTCGCAGGGCTCGCATTTCTTGTCGGCAAGTTTCTCGACCACTGCGCGCTCCCGATCCTGTCCAGCTGCAGACCCTAGCAACGACGCCTCGAAAGTACCACAGAAAAAAGGCCGACCCTTGCGGGCCGGCCAGGCGGAGACTCACGATGAGCCACAGGGAAGATCAGTTCGGGTTTGCAGCGACCGAATGCACGTCATCGATGAACAGCTTGACGCTGACGCGGCGTTCGAGCGCATAGCTGTCGACGTTCTCGTCTTGCGCAACGGATTCACCGTGCGCGGATACGCTGATTCGGCTCGGGTGAACACCGGACGCAATAAGCTGGTCGCGCACGAACTCGACACGCTTGTTCGACAGCTCGAAGTTGTATTGTTCGTCGCCGCGCTCATCGGCGAAGCCGTCCAGCTGGATACGAATCTCCGGCATGGTGGCCAGCGTACCGGCAAGGCGGGCAAGCCGTTCGCCCGTGGTGTCGGCGAGTGCGAACTCATCGGTCCGGAACAGCAGATCCATCGCGATGCCGGCCTGCATGAGCGCAACCAGTTCCGGTCGTGCAATGTCGCGGAGGTTTTCGATCTCGCCACCAAGTTCGGTGATGTCGTCTTCGAGGTCGGCCACCTCGTTGCGCGAAGCGCTTAGCGAGCCCTCGAGACCATCGAGCTGCTCGTTCTTCTTGTGCCAGTTGTCACCGAGTTTGGCACCGATCGCCGCGCCGATGACGAAGCCAACCGGTCCGCCGGCAGCTGCGCCGACGACGGCGCCAGAGGTAATACCGATGGACTCCTCCCGGGAAGCCTTGTCCTCGGCTAGCGCCGGAGTCGCTCCGAGCATTACGGCCAGCGCGGTGAAGGTTATCGCTGTTGAAGATTTACGCATTTGAATGTACTCCTTTCCAAGGCCCCTGTTGGCCTGCTTCGGAGTTCATTACACGTCGAAATACCGGTAGCGAAAGGTCGTTATCGTGGAAAGCTCGGGATCAATTGTGGCGAAACGTGGCAGCGATTCGGTTAGCGGTTCTCATCCGTGAGCGCCACGAACGTGCCGCCGTTTCTTTCGCACAAGACGCGCATCAGGGTGGCGAATCGAATCGCCGTGGCAGGAATCTGCCCGCCCTTGCGAAATCCGCGCGGAAAACCGACCGCATGCAGGCGGACGCGCCGCGTGCCGTCGGCGCCGACACGGTTGATACGATCGATCGTACCGACCACGGCGTCGATCGTGTAGTTGCCCTGGAAGTCGTCGCCGAAGACATAGACACTGACCTTCTTGTCGACCGCCCAGAACTGGGTAATCGCCTCCTGGATGCCATCAACGGGGTCACTGTCACTCGTAGCCCGCCAGTTGCGCATGCGATTCACGATCGCCTGGCGACGTCCGGGCGAGTCCTTGATCCACTGCCCTACCGAGTCCGGGAACATGTAACGGCCGTCGTCATTCATGATCTGGAGGCCCTTTACCGTGGGGTAGGCTTCGAGCGTCTCCCGGATCTTGCGCTGCACGAGGCCCCAGTTGTAGTTCTGCATACTCGGTGACGTATCGACGACGAAGATGACGTATTCGCTGTCGACGGGAATGCCTGCCACGGCATCTTCGTCGGGCCGCCGGTAATAGGGTTGCAAACGCCGCATTTCTTCGGTCAGGCGCTGCTTCGCGGCCTGCATTTCGCCCTCGTCGATCGTCTCTTCTTCTTCCTGCTTCGACGCCTGGTACTGGCCACGAATCTTGTTCAGGTCGCCGCTGAGTTCCGCGAGCTCGAGCTGCGTCGCCGCAGCGTCCTGGCTTACTTTCTTGAGCTCGCGATCCAGGATCGTGGAAGTGCCGCGCAGGTCGAACAGCTCCTGTTGCAACAGCGCAATGAGCTGTTCCAGGTTTTCCTCGGCCTCTTCGACGACCACGGGCTCGTAGATCTTGCTTAGCACGAGCAGCAGGATGATGGCGCCGAATCCACAGCAAATACAGTCGAGGAACGACAGGCTGAAAGCTTCGATGTTGCGTTTGCGCCGCATGCCTCCCCCTACGGCCAGTCTCTGGATACGCTCACGAACGAGCCGCGTGTCGTCAGTGCCAGCGACCAGAAAGAGATTGGCGCATTGAGATCGCCCTCCATCGGGTACAACATGATGTTCACAGGTATCCCCGACGGCAGCTCGCGCACAGCCTTGGCGAAGATGTTGCCGCGCTCATTACTGCTTACTACGGTTTTCGAGGTGGTCTCGGCCTCCATCGTCGGCATGCCGTCAACCAGCAGGATGATGTTGTCCGGCCGTGGCGAAAACTCCTTCGCTATCCTGAAGGCGGCGTGCATGTTGGTGCCGTTTTTCGGGACCGTCTCGCGCAGGACCCGGATCGCTTCGTTGAGCTGCGTGTCCTCGTCGGCCTCGAGCCATACGCCCTCGGTACCCTGGATCACAGGCTCGGCCTTATTATTGAACATGTAGATCTGGAATTCGGTGCCCTCCCTGAACTGGGATGTCAGCCAGTCGACAGTCGCGACGACCTGCCGCCATTTGCGAGACCGCAGCTGTTCCGATTCCGGCAGGTTGCGGCGCCTCAGGACGTTGACGAGTTTGTCGCTGAGCATGCTGGCGGAACGATCGACGAGGACGAGCGTGCGTTCCCCGCCGAGCTTGAGCCCGGTCAGGTACTGGCGGTCGCCTTCGCCCTTGAACGTGCGGATCTGTTCGCCGGCGGCATCCTGCTGCTTCTTCATTGCCAACAGTCGCTTGACCTCTTCTTCGAGCGACTTGATGTCTGATTGAAGCTTCTCGACGCGCTGGATCTTGGCCAGCGTGTCGTTGTCGTACTTGTCGAGTTCCGCCTGCAATTCCTGGATCAGCGCGATGATCTGCGCGATCTGGCTGTCCGCGTCTTCGATCTCGGTCTCGAGTTTCTGCTTCGTGTTACGCGCCAGCGCCAGGTTCTTGCGCCCTTCGAGCACCTCGATCTCGAGACGGTTGGTCTCGGCCATGAGCGCGCTGGTCTCGTCGTCCGTCGTGGCATTGACGTGCGAGTTGATGATCATGAAGAACAGGATGACAGCGCCGAAACCACAGCTCATGCAGTCGAGGAACGACATGCTGAATATCTCTGTCTGCCGGCGCCTACGAGCCACGCTGCATCTCCGCCGAAATCAGTCGCAGCTCGAAACCGGGTGTCCCCACACGAATCGAGTCGCCGGTCTGCAACACGGCCGACCCGTCGATGCGATGACCGTTCAGGAACGTGCCGTAACGGCTGTAGTCGGTCAACACGCATTGTCCGTTATCGTTTCTGACCACGCAGTGCCGACGGGAAACACCGGGCATCTCCTCCTGCAGGTCCAGCCAGCGTTCTCCCTCGGCCGGTTGCGAACCGAGCACCAGGGGTTCGCTGCCAAGCAGGTGCGCGCGGCTGCCGAACAGCAGGTGGGTCGGCTGGCCACCCGTTCCCTTGGCGCCATCCGCCTGCACCTCCATGGGTGCCTGGTCCCACGGCAGATGCCGCGCCAGCGTCAACGCGCCGCCCTGCCGGTCCTCGCGGCAGCGCTTGATCAGTCCTCGCGCCGTGGCGCCACGCTCGAGCAGGAAGACTTCCCCCCCGACCCTCGCCTTGAGCGTGTCGGCCAGGCCCGGCATGGCGGCCGCCCGGTCCGAGAGCTGCATTGCAGGCAATTCGCCGGCCCGGTAAAGCGCCCGCAGGTTGCTCACAATGCTCTGGTAAACGGGTCCGGCGGCGGCGACGAGCTGCAGGGATTCGACGTCGGCACGATGCGTGATGCCGCGATACCCGACTTCCATCGGAACCGATTCTGCGCGCGCGGCAACGGATAACCATTGCAGGATGTTGTTTTGTAATATTTGCTCCGTCTCGGCCGTATGCAACGGGTCAAAGCGAGACTGCTGCACGAACGCTTCCGCGATGATCCTGAGCCAGCTGTCGTAGAGGTTGAGCATGCCGCAGTCTGCAACGACGACAGAGCGCTCGACCTGTGCCTGCCCATCCTGAGCGAGCCGGGTCAATGTAGCGGTGTGCAGACTCAGGTCGATGTGGACTGGAACTGCGTGCACATAGTGCCTGCGGGTCGCCGCCACGGCCGCGTCAATCATCGCGACGACCGGGATGTCGGCGTCCATCGCAATGCCGAGTAACAGGCCGAGGTGCTCGGTCGTCATGTAGGCCGGCACAGCGATTGCGAGCCGATCGCCCTTGCTCGATGCGCGCTTCCACATCTGCTCGAGCTGCCTGCTGACCAGGTCCGCCGAACTCAGGTGCCTGAAACGCTGATCGGCCAGCGGCTCTGTCGAGAGCCCTGACCAGTAGCGATTGTTGATTCGACGCGGTTTGAGGCTGGCATTGGCATAGGCTTCCATGCCCGTGGCAAGGCCCTCGTCTTCCAGCAATGCAAACCCGGGTTCGCGATACAGGATCCGCTCATCGCTCGTCACCAGGATACTGGCATCGTTGAGATGTGCTGCAAGCAGGGCCACGGCGCGCCTGTACCTAATCCGCCTTCATGTGCCGGATGACCTTGTCGTCGCAGTAGGCCTCGCTGTCAAACACGAGGCGTTCCTGCGTGAGCTGCAGCTGATGAACAAGGAACATCAGGAAGATGCTGATGAGCAGCGCGATGAAGGTCGAGTTGAAGGCCACGCCAAGGCTCTGCGTGACTCCTGCGATGTCGCCCTGCACCGCCTTATCGGCCTGTGCCAGCGCCTCACCGATACCACGCACGGTGCCGATGAAGCCAATGGACGGAATGGCCCACGAAATATAGCGGATCATGGCGAGTTCCGACTCCAGCCGTTCCGCTTCGGACTCACAAATCGTATGAGTACTCGTCGAAACGTCCTGGATATTACGCGTGGAGCTGAATCGCCGTAGCGCATTGAGCAACGCGCGCGGCAGCAGCATCTGCTGGCGATCCTCGGGCAGCGCCTGCACCTGCCGCGCAAACTCGCGCGTGTCCTCGGGCAATATTCGCATGCCCTCAGCCACGGGCACGAGATCCACTTCGAGCAGCCGCCGCTCGCTGCTGATCTTGACGGTCTTGTAGCCCATGATCGCCAGCGCCCAGAACATCATGATGAAGCAGGCCTCCTGCTCGAAATCCTTGACGAGAACCCAGACGCTGCGTTCCCTGACGAAATCGGGGTCCGCCGCCGCCATCATGTTCTGCTCTTCGATGACCTGTACCGCATTAGGCCGAACGACCGAGACGTAGAACGCGTGCACGATGATGATCGCGATGATCAGCGCAAACAGCTGAAACACGAATTCGACGGGGATGTTCTTCTTGTTCATGTAATCGGGCCTTGCTTCAAATGTCCGTGGGGAATGGAATCGACTGACCGAAAGCGACGTCCTCGCTCGGTATGAATACGTCTTCATCTTCGATGGGATACGGCTCGTCGAGACCCTCGAGTTCAGCATCGGTTTCGGCCGCCGTGTCGTCGGTCGGTTCCGCTGCTTCGGGCGCCGCCGTATCGCTTTCTTCGGATTCCTGCGCCCACGCCAGTGGCGCGCCCAGCAAGAAGAACAGGATCAGGGTTCGATGCACGTTAAACCTCCTCGGAACTGTCCCCTCAATTGGACAAGCTTGCCGGGCAATTGTCGCATGAAATTTCAGTCCGCATACCTTGCTACGCGGAATCCTATGTCGGGTCTAGGCACATCGCTGTAGTCGCGGAAGCTCAGGCGCAGCTCCGTAACGCCCGCGTGTCGCCAGCTCGATCCTCGAACGACATGGCTGTTACCGCGTTCGGGGCCGACCGGATCGACGACGGGCGTGGTCAATCCGGGGGTAGGCACCGTGTACAGGTCGTTGACCCATTCGGCAACATTGCCCGCCGAATCGAAGATCCCGAGCGGGTTTGACTTGAACTTGCCGACCGGTGCCGTCGAGGCGAAGCCGTCGTCGTAAGCCGGCAATATGGACGGTACCAGGGGCCTTGCCGTCACGTCCGCGAGATTGCCGCTGTTCTCCGGTGGCGGCCACTTGCTCCCCCAGGCGAACTTCAGCGGCGTCGGCCGGCCCGCGTAGCGCATTGCCAACGCCCACTCGGCCTCGCTCGGAAGTCGATAACCGTCGGGCGTCGGATACACGGGCACCCACTGGTCAAACTCCTGTTTGTAAACCGGCGTGCGCCCCTCCTGTTTGCTGAGCCAGTTGCAATACTGCACGGCATCCGCCCACATTACGTTCGCGACAGGGTTGTTGTCCGCAGCCAGTGCCGGATGCACGTCGCTACCGGAGTCATGGTTCTTGCGAAACGCCGCGAATTGCTTGTTGGTGACTTCGTGAATGCCGATCAGGAACGGCCGCGTAATCGTCACGGGCCGGATCACCTCGTTAGCGCGCCGCCCTGCTTCGGCCCGCGACGCCCCCATCGAGAATGTGGCGCCTTCGACACGGCGCAGCGTCTGTCCGTCGGCCGTTTTGACGGTCTGCGCAACCGCGTCCCGGGCGATTGCCTCGTTGGACCGCAGCCGTGCCGTGAGCGTCTGCGGGTACCCCGGGCGCGGCGTGATCGTGCGGCTCCAGGAACGATAGCCCTGCCTGCGCACTTCGATGCGGTGCGGCGCAGAGCTCAATCGCACGGTCGTCTTGCCGGTACCTCGTGCCCGGCCATCGACGTAAACGGTTGCGTCCTGTGGCTGCACCTCCACGGTCACGGTGCCCAGGCGCGCAGACAGATCGACCGTGATCGAATCGCTTGCCGCGGACTCGAGCCGCAGGCTGCGCGTCGTAACGCCGTAGCCCGCCTTCGACATGCCGATTTCGTAGTTCACGTCGGGCGACAGCGACAGCGTAATCGGAGACTGGCCGCGATAGCGCCCGTTTACAGTTACGTTGGCGCCGCGAGGAATCGTGTTGACGAGCAGCTTCGCGTCAGCGGGTTGCAGGGTTACGACGGGGAGCGCCAGCTCTACGTTGGGCTCCGCCAGGACCGTACCGTCCCACGGAGCAAAGCCGTCCTTCGAAACTGTGATCTCGTGTGTGCCTTCCAGGAGCTCGATCGTGGCTGGCGTGACGCCGACCTGCTCGGTGCCGGCAAACACCTGCGCACCCGACGGCTCCGACTCCACGCGCACGTTCGACCATCGTGGAACGAGCTGAACGTGCAGGTTCTCGAGACGGTCCAGCCCGGGGATCTCGACGATGTCGTTGTACGGCAGGTACCGCTCGGACTCGAGGCGCACCGTATGCATGCCCGGCTGCAATTCGACGGGGCCGAACGGCGCCTTGCCTACCTGGTCATCATCCACCGTAACGACGGCATCCACCGGCGGGTCGGCGAACACGAGCAGCCGCCCGGGTTTCTTCCGCATGCTCAGTTGGAGCGTCATCGACGGCTCGTCGCCGACGACAAAGCTCTGATCGACATCGTAGTAACCCTGTTTCTCGACGTTGACCGTGTAGGTTCCCTTGCGCAGCAAGGTGCGATCGCCGATGGGCAGTCGAAACCAGCCTCCATCGATATCGAAACCGTCGGGCTCCGGAGGATCGATCTCGAATTCCACTGACTTCGCACTGAATAAAAGGTAGGACGCAAGCAGCAATATCGCGAGGCCGCTGCCCACAATGATCTTGAGAGGGCTGACGTCGGATTGCTCGACCTTCGCCGTCGTTTCGGCGGCACGGCGGAACGCCGTGGGCGCGACGGCCTCTTCCTCCGCCAGTGTGTCGGCGTCGCTTTCCTCGGGGGGCTTCGTGACGTAGGCGCTGTCCTCGAGCCGGACGTCGAGCAGCACCCGTTCGTCATCGATAAGCACGCGGATGCGACTGCCGTAAAACCGCAGTTCGTCGCCATCCGCGAGTCGGCGACTGGTTGCGAGCGGCTCGTCGTTGATCCGGAGTTCGCTATCGCGACCGACCGGCTGTACGAACGGTACGCCGTCGAGCAAATCCAGCAGCGCGACGGGCGCGCCGCCCGGTCCCGGCAGGCGCAACGAGGCATCGCTGCCGGTGCCTACGCGCAGCGGCAGTCCAGCCGCGCCAACTCGACGCTCGCCTTCAACGTCCCTGACAAGCAAATAATCCAGGCTCAAATCTGTTCCTCGCAACGCACGACGACCGGTTCCATCTCGATTTCCGGCGCAACCCGGAATTCCAGGCGTACGTCACGAAAACCCGGCCGCACCCCGACGGCGACGTAGGTTCCGGGGCGCAGCGCCAGCTCGGTGTTGTTGAATCGCCCGAGCGTGCCCACCTTGTAGACCGAGACCTGCGTGACATTATCAGATACGAGCGCGACCGGTACTGGCGTCGCCGCCCGCTTGAGCAGCCGCGACAACTCATCGCGCTGCCCCGCCAGCCGCGCGCCGATTTCCGGCATGCGAGTGATATCGACGACGAGCAAAGTGGCTTTCTGCATGACGGACGGCAGACTCAGTTTGTCCGGGTCGCTGATGTATTCATCGAGCCGCTTGTGCAGGGCGCTCATCTCGAGTGCCCGTGAGCGTCCTTCGATTGCAAACGCCAGGTTACCGTCGACCTTCAGAATCTCCTCGTAAGTGGTGACGACCGCGTCCCAATGCTCATCTCGCTCCAGCGCTATCGCCTCCTGCTCCAGGACCGAGATGTCGTCGAGCTGCATGCCCTGCTCCACCTGCATGAGTCCGTCAGCCGGCTCCTGCGAACCCGGGATCAGGCGCTCCGCCATGCGAAACGCGGCACGCGCGGTCGGATAGTCACCGGATGCGAGAGCGTCGAGACCCTCACTCATCCTGACGTCGAACTCCATCTTGGTGCGGGTGGCTTGAACGCGCGCCAGCCCTTCCTGTGCCGGCACCCATTCAGGATCGATCGTCACAGCTTGCTGGAAACTGGTCTCGGCCGCTTCGAGTTCGAGTTCTTCCTCGTACTCGAGTCCCAGTTCTACGAGCCGCAGCACGCTGTCCAGGTTGCGTGCACGTTCGTAACCTGCGCGCGCCGCCGGGCTGTTTGGCGTTATCGCAACCGCGAGTTCGTAAAGTCTGAGCGCTTCGGCCCGATCGCCCGCGTCGAACGCGGCCTGGGCACCCGTCAGGGCTTTCCGGAATTCGGGCTCGATCCGGTCGAACAACGGCTCCACGATTTCGATCGCCTCGAGGTATAGCGTCTCGGCCCGCTTGTAGTCTCGCTCGAGGTAGGCCTTATCGCCAGCGGCATAGCGCTCCTGCGCGTTGCGAAACGGCAAAGCCGCCCAGCGCTGCACGCCGCGTGCCTCGAGCGTTTCAAAATTCGACAGGAGTTCGCCGAGTATCATTTCGGCATTGAAGCGCGTTCTACCATCATCATCGAGTCCGCTGTAATCCGCCTGGTTTTCATTGAACAGGATTTCCTCGTTATCGAGTCCTGTCGCCTCGGGCTCATATTCACGGGTTGCGCGGCTCGCACCCAGCAGATCATCGTCATCAGCGACGTCGCGGTCGGTCGAATACTGGCCAGGTGCGTCTGCAGGTACACCCGCAGTCCCCGCAGGATCCGCACTACCGGCGGGATCGTCTGTGACCGTCTTCGGCAGCAGGAATACAACGCCCAGCAACAGCAGCATCAATGCCGCAAATGCGATGCCCAGGACCTTGGGGCTGACTCCGGTGCTGGCCGCGGCGGGCAATGGCGCGTCGCCGGCGGCGTCCGTTTTTCTGACGGGACGTATCGACTGCACGGTCTCGACGATTTCGTCCTGCAACGCGGCGTGTGGCTGAGCCTCGACCCTGGCAACGCCGGGCGCAAACCCGGCCGCGCGCAGCCCGTTGATCACCTGTTCCGCATCGGGCCGGACGGCTGCTTCCTTGGCAAGCATACGGCCGACGAGTTGCACGAGCTCCGCCGGCACCTCCGTTCCGTCGGCTGCAGAGAGCGGCGGCGGCTCAAGATGGCGGATGTCGTCCGCCGTTGAGGACGAAGAATAGGCCGACCGGCCGCTGACGAGCTCATAGATGAGGCCACCGAGCGCAAATATGTCATCCGACGGCGCGGCGGGTTCCCCGGCCAGCGATTGCGGGCTCTGGGCGATCAGCGAACCGCCACTCCTGCTCTCTCCGACTTTCGCGGCAACACCGAAATCGCTGAGGTACGGCGCGCCGTTGCCATCGAGCAGGATATTCGACGCCTTGATGTCGCGATGAACGACGCCTTTCCCGTGAGCATAGCGCAGCGCGTCGGCAACGAGTCCTGTTGGCGCCAGCACGTCCGCGAGCGGCCTCCCTGCCAACGCGTTGAAGTCCGTGCCATCAATGAACTGCTGGCTGTAGAACGCGATATCGTCTTCGGCGTGAAACTCGAAGACGCGCACGATGTGTGCGTGCATCAGGCGGATGTGGGTCTGCCATTCCTCGCGGAGCCGATCGGACCTGGCGGCACCGCTCGAGACGATCTTGAGCGCGACGGCGGCGCTCGTCAGCCGGTCTTTCGCAAGCCAGGTCTCCGCCTCGCCACCGCCGCCGAGCCGGCGGTCGAGTGTATATCTGTCGGCGAGTTGGGATCCTTTACTGAGTTCGAGCATTGCGTGCCGATGGCCAGGCGCCCATGTTACAGCGTTGTCTCGGGCGCCCGTGTCGGAGTACCGACATCCACGGTCTGGCTAAATCCGGTCTCAGCCCTGTAGATTTCCCGGAGCAGTTTGCGCCAGCTCTCGTACTGGGCCGCGGCGGTACCCGTAAGGCGACGCTCCTGGCCTTCCACGCTGACGACCATCGGCGCCGCTTCGGCGCCGAATGACTCGGACAACTCGGCTATCGCATCGAGATGCAGGCTGGCCTCGCTATTCTGGCGTATGCCGCCCATGATGCGATTGATGCCCTCGTAAATACCCATATTCTGCAGCCCGCGATTCACGTTGCGTGAACGCCTGTTGGACGAATCGGTATCGATCGCCATCGACCCCGCCAGCACGACGACGCCGACCAGCGCCTGCATGCGTGCCGAACGCTTGGCTTCGCGGAAATTGATCGATTCCTGGCGGGCATTCTTGCGCCACCCCCGATAGGGAATCGCGATGCCGTAGTAGAAATTCGCATAGTGCTCGTTGAGTGTGTCGACCACCAGCCTGTCGCGTTCGCGAATCTGGCGCAGGCGGGCGACGGCAGGGTCATTCTCGGCCGGCAACCTGTTTATCGTGACGGCGCCATCCTCGTTTGTAACGAGGTGCTGGCCATAGGCGAGCGGCGACATGTCGGCGAAGAACTGCAGCTCGGAGACCTGGCGTGTCTGTTGCAGCTGCTTCGGCGGCAGCGACTCGACATAAAGGTGCAGATCATTGGCAATATCATTGAAGACCTTTTGATAGGGGTCTCGCCGGCGGTCGCGTCGCTCGGAATACGAGGTCATTCCTGTCTGGGTTTCATACTTGCGGTCGAACCAGTGCCGACCGGCCGCATCGTCCACGGAAATGCTGACCACGATGTACTCGCCATCCGACTTTTCGATCGAGCCACTGATCGTGACGTCGGTATACGCGGAACGATCGGGAATGACGCGCACCGCGCCCCAATGACCCGTGCCCTGCAGCGTCGTCTTCAGGTGATACGCCAGGTACTTGGTTTCGGCATAGCGGATGGCTTCGAAGACGCCGGACTTGGTGGGATCATTGTCTTCGGGAATACCGGGCTTGAATTCAACCACGCCGATATCGAGCAGCAGTCCCTCGTCGACCGGCGCTTCGGCCACGACCAGTTCCGTCTCCTCGGCAACGACGACCTCGTTAACCGAACACCCTGCGCACGTGACGCATACGAGCGCGCACAGCGCCAAAACCCTGCCAATAGTCCGCATTCTGTCCTCTTACATGCCCTTGTACTTGCGGTATTCCTCCCAGAGGCGTTCCCGCAACACAGGATCTTCTTCTGCCAACGCGGCCTCGCGAAGCTGCTTGGCGACGATGTCGTCGTCGATGATGACCTCGATATCGTCAGGCGTGCGCTGGGCGACTTCCTGCTCGCTCATGCCTTCGAGCGGATCGCCTCTTTCGCCTGATACGCCAGCTCCGCCTCCGCCTCCGCCACCGCCGGCGCTGCCCTGGCTGCCCATCGCGCCTGCGGCCTGTTCGCCCAGGCTGATTCTGCCACCCGAGCTGCCGCTACCGCCGGTTCCATAGCCTTCGGTGTTGCGGCCAACGGTCTCGATCTCGCGCTGCTCTTCCATCAGCACCTCGTCGAAATCGCCGACCGACTCGTCGAGTTCCTTGCCGAGCTCTTCGGCACGCTCCGCATCGCCACCCGGGAATTGCCCAACGCCGCCCGACTGGTCGCCGTCGCAGCCCATGCCGCCACCGATGCCGCCACCCATCACGCCACCATCGCTGCAATCGGACCCACCGGTTTCGACGCTATCCATCGGGCCGGAACTGCCCGACGAACTGCCCGACGAACCGCCCGACGAACCACCCGAAGAGCCGCCCGACGAACCGCCCGAAGAACCACCTGAAGAGCCGCCGTCCATGCCGCCTCCGGAGGACCCGCCACCCGGCATCGGCATCGGCATGCCGCCTCCGGGCATTCCGCCGCCCGACATTCCGCCGCCGGAGGACCCGCCGCCCGGCATGCCGCCGCCCGGGAGTCCGCCGCCACTACTGCCGCCCGGCATACCACCGCCGCTGCTGCCGCCACTGCTGCCGCCGCTCATTTCCATCGATGAGCACCCGGCGACAACGAACGCGGCTGCCAGCACAGAAATCAAGGCCCTCGGGAGGGACGCGGCAATCGGTCGTGACGGGATCTTGGTCATGGTCTTCAGCCTCTCTGGAAAGGGCGACAATGCAACTCGGCTGTTCGCCTCATATCCTTATGTTTGAGCGCTTTCCGGGCGTTATGTTCCGCAAGCTTGACGATAATACGGCGCTTTGAGTCGATCAACACCCAAGCCATTGATAATTGTTAAGTAGCGTCGATTTTCGGCTTGCGAAACAGGATCAATGAGAGGTCGTCGGGCTTGCTCGGCTCACCCTGCTTCGCGCCGAGCATACGACGGCCAGCCAGTCCGACCGCGCAACCCACCGCCTCGGCGAGCGGTCCCTTGCGAATACATTCAATGATTTCCTCGACATGCACGTTATCCGTGAGACCGTCACTGGCAACGAGCACAGTATCGCGGGGGCGCAGCTCTATCATCGTCCCCACGTCGACGCGCATGTCAGCCGTGCCCAGGAAGTTCGATACGAGGTGGCGCTCCTTGTGATGCAGGGCTTCGCGTTCGTCGAGAAACCCGGCTTCCACCGCGAATCCCGTCGGGGAATGCGCCATTGTCTGGAGCCTGATCAGGCCCCGCTGGCCGACGATCATCGCCTCCGAGTCGCCAATCTGGTAAGAACGGGCATACCGGCCCTCGATCGTGATCACGGTCATCGTCGTGGCCGACCCGTTGCCGAGTGCCCGCACGGCCTCGTTGGCAGCCTCGATACCATTCAGAATCGCCGTACGCAGCAGCATGGTCTTGTCCATGGCCGTCTGCAGGGACGCGCCGAGTGTCGCGACGGCGGTGAGCGACGCGCGTTTGCCGGCGGGCAGGCCACCCGCGCCATCGGCCACGACGAGTACCGCTGCGCCGGGACCGTAGGGAATGATTGCAACCGAGTCCTCGTTGCCGGTTTCCTTCTCGGGCTCCTTGGCCGTGTAGGCGACCGAGTGACCTCCCGCAGCGTTCACTTCGACGTGGTCGGGTTCGAACGCCCCGTCGAGCAAAACTATATCGTCGAGTAATCTCACCATCGCCATCGCCCTAGTCGTGCCGCACCGGCTCTCGACACCACGCGCAGTAGTTCCAGAATTCACGCGCGATGCCCCAGTTGCAGGCCTTGCAGCGGTCCTTGCTGCGCTTGAGCTGCCAGGGCCTGCGCACCTTGGTGCGACACCACGGGCAGTAACGCATGAACGGCATCATCGGCCCGCGGCAATGCTCGTTGGCGCAGCGTGCCGTATAGCGTTTGTCCGGGTAATGGCGAGCGCTTTCTTCTTCGAACCCCGGCCCGTAGCACCAGGCACAGTAATCCCAGTCGTTCTTGACGCCCCGCTCGCATCGCGGACATTGCGACGGCATACGCGATTCGGCGCCGCGAGCCGGATTGTCGAAGCCGCACCAGGGACAGGCCTGCATACTCTCGGAGACGGGACCCTCGCAGTTCCTGCAGTGGTGATGCGTGTCCAGTTGCTTCTTGAACTGGCGCTGGAATTCACGCCATTGCAACTGGCGCCACGAAGTACCCCGTCGGTTGCCCGTTCTGGCCTTGGCCTTTTTTTGCTTGCGCGCGTGGCTCTGTGCGCGGGCGAAGTCGGCATGCATCAGCACGGCGTTGCGATAACGCTTCTTCGGATCCAGCTGAATGGACTTTACGAGAACCCGCACAACCTCGGGCCGAACCCGTGAGTTGAGCTTGTCGAACGCGACGAGCGGCCATTCGAACGGCCACTCGGGAAGCCTGCCGGAGAACATCCGGTACAGCACGAGGCCCATCGAGAACACATCGGACTGGAACTTGGGCCGGCCCATCGCCTGTTCGGGGGCAATGTAGTCGATCGTCCCGGATCCGGATGCTTTCAGCGTTCTATGGCTGAGCTTTGCAAATCCGAAATCCGCGAGCTTGAGCTGGTCCCCCGGGAACAGGATAAAGTTCTCGGGTTTGATGTCGCAATGGATGATCTTGTGCTCGTGGGCGTGGGCAAGCGCCGCGAGGCCCTGACCGGCAAGATCCAGTGCTCGGGCCGTCGATGTGCGACGCTCGATGCGATCCGCGAGTGACTCGTCCCCGAGTTCCATGGCGATGACGAAGTGCTCATCGATGTAGCTGGCATTGAGCACCGGCAGGATATTCGGGTGCTTGAGCTTCGTGGCGACGCGAACCTCGTGAAGTATCTCCTCCTGTCCTGCGCCGCCGTCCTCCCTGGGAATCTTGAGCGCAACCCTGATCTTTTGAATCGAGTCGTAGGCGCTGTAGACGTCGGCCAGCGGCCCGGACGCAATGCGCCCGAGGATCCGGTACTTGCCGATCTTCTGGCGCGCTCTGAGCAATGACCTAGCCGCGCACACGATTCACGGCATCCTGCCAACCCGCGAGCAGGCGCTGCCGCCGGCCGGTCTCCATGGCTGGTTCGAACAATGCATCGCGTTTCCAGAGCGACGACAGTTCGTCTGCAGAAGCGACGAGTCCGAGCTGGTAAGCGGCGAGATAGGCCGCACCCAGCACGGTCGACTCCACGTTATCGGGGCGCTCGACCGGGATCTCGAGGATGTCCGCCAGGAACTGCAGGAACCACTCGTTCGCGACCATCCCGCCGTCCACACGAATCACCTTCGGCCTGATGCCATCCTGAGACATCGCGTCAACAAGGTCTCGCGTCTGGTAGGCCACCGACTGCAGCGTCGCCGTTACCACCTCGTTGCGGCCGCTGCCGCGCGTCAAGCCGAGGATCGCCCCGCGTGCATCGGGATCCCAATAGGGCGCGCCAAGGCCGGCGAAAGCAGGAACGACATGGACATCTTCGACGATGCCCGTGTGCTTCGCGATCGCCTCGGATTCCGGCGCAGAGTCAATGATCCGGAGTTCATCACGTAACCACTGCATTGCGGAGCCGGCAATGAAAACGCTGCCCTCGAGGCCATAGGTCACTTCTCCGCCAATGCGCATGGCAACAGTGGTCAACAGCTGATTCTCGGAGTGCAGCGCTTTGTTACCCGTATTCGCGATGACGAAGCAGCCCGTGCCGAAAGTGCTCTTGGTCATGCCGTAGTCGAATCCGGCCTGCCCAATCAGGGCGGCCTGCTGATCGCCGGCGATCCCGTAAACGGGCACCTCGCCGCCAAGGCATGCGTCATTTGCGAGGCCGAAATCGGCAGCACAGTCGCGAACTTCGGGCAACAACGCACGGGGTATCGAGAACATGGCGAGCAGTTCGTCATCCCAGTCCTGGGTCTCGATATTGAAGAGCAAGGTACGCGATGCATTGGTCGCGTCGGTCGCGTGTACCCGTCCACCCGTCAGGCGCCACAGCAAGAAGCTGTCGATCGTGCCGAATGCCAGCTCGCCCTTTTCGGCACGCTGCCGGACGCCGTCGACATTGTCGAGAATCCACGCAATCTTGGTGCCCGAGAAGTAGGGATCGAGACGCAGCCCGGTCTTTTCCATGACGGCTGCTTCGACACCGTCGTCCTTCTGCGACTGGCAGTATTCGGCCGTACGGCGATCCTGCCAGACGATCGCGTTGTAGACGCATTCGCCCGTGTTGCGATCCCAGATGAGCGTCGTCTCCCGCTGATTCGTGATACCGATGGCGGATACGTCCGCAGCCTCGGCCCTGGCTTCCAGCAACGCGTCCCGAGTCACCGCGGTCACGGACGCCCAGATCGCCTCGGGATCGTGTTCCACCCAGCCTGGCTGCGGGTAAATCTGCGGAAACTCCTGCTGCGACGAGGCAATCACGGTAGCGCCGTGATCGTAGATCACGGCCCGGCTGCTGCTCGTGCCCTGGTCGATCGCCAGCAGATATCGCCCTTTCATAACTCCTCTCCAAAAACACTGAAAACCGGTTTGCGCAGCCGTATCTGCCGTCCGGCCTCGGACGGCGCGGCGGACTCCGGCTGCGACCCGGCGAACTGCCGTATGCATTCGCGCACGGCATCGGACCAGGGCACCGCCCGCCTCTGTTCAATCGAGACATGCAGGCCGAGCCACTCAATAGTAGCCGACAGGAAACCTTGCTGCGCGTCGTACATGCGCAGGAAATTGTGCACTCGCTTGTCATCGTAGGCGAGCACCAGTGCCGAAATTACGTAAGCGTCGCCTGCACCGAGTTCGCGCTTGTAGGTTGTGTGCGTCTCGACGGCGAAGGTCGTGTTTCCCGTATCCCGCTGGTATTCCTGTGTCATGCCAAAGCGCGCCCACAGGGCGTAAACGGCGACTTCGAACGCTGTCACGTAGGACGCCACGTTCATGTGACCGTTGAGATCGATCCACTCGGACCGCACTTCTCCGCGCACGATCTCCGCACCCTTGATATCGATCGCGCTCAATCGTCGGGACCGCCGGCCGCACTGTACAGGGGTCTCGGGACCCTGATGTGCTCGCAGGCCTCCTCCGGCCAGGGCCACTCGCCCTGCACCGCCACGTGACGGGCGATGGCGTCGAGAATACGAGCCGGCCACGGCGCGACGCGTCGCACGGATATGTCGACATGCAGGTTCATCCACTCTGCGGTCGCGCAGAGGGTCTTGTCATTGGCGTGATACATGCGCATGAACTGGTGAATGCGTTTTTCGTCGTAGGCGAGCACCTGGGACGTAATGATATACGGCTCTCCTTCCGATATCTCCCGTTGCCAGGTGATGTGTGATTCTACGGCGAACGTCGAACTGCCGTGCTGTTCGATATGCTCATCCGTAATGCCGAAACGCTCCCAGAGATCGTCGACGGCCTGGTCGAACGCGAGCACATAGTACGCAACGTTCATGTGGTTGTTGATATCGATCCACTCAGGCAACACCTGCCCGCGCAAGACTTCCACGCCCACCAGTTCGTTCACGTGCGAGCCGGGTCCGGTCGCAGCGAGTCAAATCGCTCGAAGAACTTCAGGGCCTCAGGATTCGCGAGCGCTTCGGTGTTCCTTACGGTTTCGCCATGCACGACGGAACGAACGGCAAGCTCGACGATCTTGCCGCTCTTGGTTCGCGGAATATCGGGCACGGCCTCGATCACGGCCGGTACGTGGCGCGGCGTCGTGTTTTCACGGATGACACTTCGAATGCGCTGTCGCAGCGAATCATCGAGCTCGATACCGTCCCGAAGCACTACGAACAGCACGACGCGTACGTCATCATTCCAGTTCTGCCCTATGGCGATACTCTCGACGATCTCATCAAGCTTCTCGACCTGCCGATAGATCTCGGCCGTTCCGATGCGCACGCCGCCGGGGTTCAGGACCGAGTCAGAGCGACCGTGGATGATAACGCCGCCGTGTTCCGTGAGCTCGGCGAAATCGCCGTGCGCCCAGACGCCCTCGAAACGTTCGAAGTATGCCGCGCGATACCGCGAACCATCATCGTCATCCCAGAAACCGACCGGCGTGGACGGGAACGGCTTCGTGCAAACGAGTTCCCCCTGCTTGCCGACCATCGCGTTGCCCTGGTCATCGAAGATCTCGGTTGCCATGCCCAGTGCCCGGCACTGGATTTCGCCGCGCCGCACCGGCAGCACCGGGTTTCCCGCAGCGAAACAACCCAGTATGTCGGTGCCGCCGGAAATCGATGAAAGCTGCAGGTCATCACCGATAGCCTCGTAGACGAAATCGAAACTCTCGGGCGCCAGCGGTGAACCCGTGGAAAGCAGGGTCCTGAGATCCGGCAGCGAGAACTCATCCTTCGGGCGCACTCCGGCTTTCTCGAGTGCCGATATGTACTTGGCGCTGGTACCAAACACGCTGATTCTCTCGCGCTCGGCCATCTCCCAAAGCACACGTCCGTCGTTGCAGAAGGGTGCGCCGTCGAACAGCATGAGGGTTGCCCCGCTGGCGATCCCCGTGGCAAGCCAGTTCCACATCATCCAGCCGCAAGTCGTGAAATAGAACAGCCGGTCCCCGGGACCAATGCCGCCGTGCAATTGATGTTCCTTGAGGTGCTGCAACAGGGTGCCGCCCTGGCCGTGCACGATACACTTGGGAACGCCTGTGGTCCCCGAAGAGAACATGATGTAGAGCGGCTGGTTGAAAGCGACGGGCGTGAACATGAGTTCGGCGCCCGACACGGCGAACGACGACCAGTCGACGGCATTGCTCAGCGAAACGTCTGTCGACAGGCCAGTGATAAATGGCACCATGACGACCCGCTCGATACCAGGCACGTCGGCTACGACGCCGGCCACGATCGAGCGCGTGTCACAGGTCTTGCCGTTGTAGAAATAGCCATTTGCGGCGAACAGCACCTTCGGTTCGATCTGCCCGAATCGGTCGACGACGCCCGTGATCCCGAAGTCCGGAGAGCATGACGACCAGGCAGCCCCGATGCTGGCTGTCGCGAGCATCGCGATAATCGCCTCGGGACAGTTCGGGAGATAGCCCGCGACACGATCGCCCTGTTCCACGCCCGCATTACGCAGGCCTGCGGCAATAGCGGCTACTTCGCGACGGAGATCCGCGTGAGAAAGCTGCCTGCGTGCCCCGTCTTCGCCACAGAAGACGATCGCCACAGCCTCGCCGTCATGGCGCAGCACGTTTTCCGCGAAGTTGAGCTGGCTGCCGGCGAACCAGCCGGCATCCATGATGTTGTCGGGCCGCGCGAGCGTGACGTCCGCCTGGCGAGCAAATCGCACGTCGCAGAATTCGCAGACGGCCTCCCAGAAGGCCGGCGAGTCATTGACCGACCAGTCGTACAGCGCGTCGTAATCCTCGAACCCGGTTTGCTGCATGAACCGGTACATGGCACTCGCCCTGACCCTGTCTTCGCCGGGGGACCAGATTATTTGACTGCTGTTCATTATTGTTGTGTGCCTGGTTCGGCCGTGTGACCCAGTATCCACAAATCCTACCTTGTGTCCATGCAGCCTGCGAGGCGATACTGAACCCATGTCGATAAGCCTGATTGTGTTGATTGTGCTCGTGGTTGTGGCCCTGCTCGTGGCCTGGTGGTGGCTTACCAGGCGCGGCCTCAAGGCCGTGCCTGACGTCCTCAGGGCCGGCAACCCGCTGCCGGACTTCCACGCCCAGGATGAACAGGGCGACCCGGTTCGTTCAACGGAGCTTCATGGCTCGCCCAGCGTGATCCTGTTCGTACGCGGTAACTGGTGTCCGTTCTGCAGCAAGCAGGTCAAGGACCTCACCAGGTTTTACAAGGATATCGTCGACCTCGGCGCGAGACTGGTATTGATAACGCCCAAACCGCTCGAAACGACGCGTCGCGTTGCACAGTTCTTCGAAGTGGAGTTCGATTTCTGGCTGGACGATTCGCTTTCGGTGACGCGGCAGCTCGGGCTGTTGCAGGAAAAGGGTGTGCCGGGCGACTACGACACGGAATACGGCCGCGATACGACATGGCCTACGGCGCTCGTCGTCGATGCGGCCGGCATCATTCGCTATACCGAACTCTCGAAGCACATTTCCGACAGGCCCGACCCGGAGTTCTTGCTTCGGGAGATCAGGAAGACTCTCAGAACCTGACGCCGACCGCCGCGCACAGGAAACGCATGAACGGCTCGCCCATGCGGAAGGACGATTCCACGGTGCGCTGAAACTGCGGCTTCAGGCAATCGGCGACATCGAGGTCCCTGACGGCGATGAAGCTCTTGCGCTTGATGTCGTCGATGCATTCATGCTCGGCGTCGAAACCCCGCGGTGGTCGTTTAAGCGATTCTCCGCCCAGGCTGAAGTGCCGTTTGAACGAGCCCGCCTCGAGTGCCCTTCGCCATTCCGCGGGTCTGGCTGCGATGCGTTCGCGAATGCCACGCAACGGCTCGGAGTCGGGTCGCCACATGCCGACGCCAATGAATACCTGCTCGGTATCGATGTGCAGGTAATAACCCGGAGAATGCACGTCCTTCGCCTGCTCGTGGCGAAACTGGATACCGATGTTCGTCTTGTAGGGCGTCTTGTTCTTCGAGAAACGCGTGTCCCGGTACACGCGCATCAGGGAGCCCCCTACGCGCGTCGGCATGGCAACGAACCTGGGGGCAATTGCATGCAGCGGGTCCTGCATCGACTGAATGAAACGCAACGCGACGTCGAGCACCTGTTCTTCGTAGCGACTCTTGTTCTCGTTGAACCAGTCGCGATTATTGTTGGCACTCAGCTCTTCGAGGAACTTGACGGATTCCGGATTGAATCTCGCATAGCGGTCCGCCACGCTCAGCAGGACTCCGTGCCGGCGTTCGGATGGGGGTACATATCGGATTCGTCCTCGCCCTCGCGGGGCGCGAGACAGGCGAAGTCCTTCTCGACAAGAATATCGAGCTTCGTGCCATCGTCGAGCACCTGCTCTCCAGGCAGCGAAACCTGATCGCTGGTCGCCCAGGCCAGGACGGCCGTCTCAGGCAGGCGCACGCTAATCGTGTTGTCGGAAAAGAACGCGGCCGGGTTTACTATGGCCGGGCTGCTCTCGACACGGTACTGGAACTCGCGACCACCAGGGAAACCCGTCGCGGACGCAACGATTCCCTGCGTTCGCAGGCAATCGACCTCGCCACGGGTGAGGCGCAATCGAACAGTGTTGTCCCTTATTCTCAGCTTCACAACGGAACATCCACGTTGCGAAAAGTTATTCGGCGACTACGTTTTCCGCCTGCGGTCCCTTCTGTCCCTGCGTCACTTCCATCGTGACCTTCTGTCCTTCCTTAAGGGTCTTGAAACCTTCCATCTGAATAGCCGTGTGATGTACAAAAACATCCTGTCCACCATCGCGCTCGATGAAGCCAAATCCCTTGTCATCATTGAACCACTTGACGGTTCCTGTAACTCTTTCGCCTGACATAACTACCTCTTGAACTTGCAATGCCGCCGCATCGGCGGGCCCTCAGCCGTACCTGTTTGGTCACGGTCTAAGAAATGGTACCGATAAATGCGCCGTTTTGCCCGCGAATTACCGCGACGCCCCGTTGTAGTGCAATGGCAGGGGCACAAAACACTGTAATTTAAGGGCTTACGCGCGTTTTCCGCGTCCAGGAATCGCGCCGCACACAGATTGAGAAGCGTCAAAAACCGGACGGCAGCGCGCAGAATGGGCATTTTTTGGCCACAGATGGCGGCAGGTCACGGCCTGTGATTGACGTAATCTCGCCCCAGTTTCTCTACGGAGTTGCAGCCCGCCAGTGCCATGGTCCGTTCGACCTCGCTGCGCAGCAGAGATAGCCCCCGCTCGACACCCGCCTGGCCGCCGGCGGCCAACGGATACAGGTAGCCCCGGCCGATGCTGCAGGCATTCGCACCCAGCGCGAGCGCCTTCACGACATGCGTGCCCCGGCGAATCCCGCCATCGCAGATTATCTCCAGCCGGTCGTGCAGCGCATCGGCTACGGCCGCAATACAATCCACGGGCGCCGGCGCCGACTCCAGCTGGCGGCCGCCGTGGTTCGATATCATCACGGCTGTCGCACCCGAATTGGCCGCTCTGCGGCAATCCTCGACCGTCTGGACGCCCTTGATGGCCAGCGGCCCGCCCCATCGGTCTGCCAGCCATTCGACGTCTTTCCAGGTCAGCGAGCGATCGAACTGGCTGTTGACGTACTCGACAACGCCGCTGTTGATTGTCGCGCCGGCACTGCTGCTGGTCACGTTCACGAGGTCCAGGTCCTTCGTGACGACCGCGCGGTAGACCCAGTCGAGATGCCGCAGGTAGCTGAACGCGCTCCTCCATTTGAATTTCGGCGGCGCGGAGAAGCCGTACACGATATCGCGCTCGCGGTTACCGGCCAGCGGCGTGTCGACGGTCAGACACAGGGCCGTGTACTGCTGCTCCTTGCAGCGCGCGATGAAATCGTCGGTCAGTCCACGGTCCTTGAATACGTAGAGCTGGTAAACCTTGGGACAGTTGCCTGCAGTGGCGACATCTTCGATCGTCGCCGTACCCAGCGTCGAGAGGCTGTAGACCATTCCGTATGCCTCGGCTGCGCGCACGACGGCCGGCTCCCCGTCCCGATGGAAAAGCTTCGATGCGCCGGTCGGGGCGATCATCACCGGCCAGTCCACGGCCTGGCCGAACAACGTCGTCCTGAGGTCGATCGAGCTCACGTCGGTCAGCTGCGAGGCCAGCAGTTCGTAGTCATTGAAAGCCGCGGTATTACGCGCCAGTGACCACTCGTCGTCGGCGCCGCCGTCCAGATAATTGAAAACCGGCGAAGGCAGGCGCCGCCGTGCGATCCGGCGAAAGTCCATGATGTTGTTGCAATCGGAGATTTTCATCGCGCGAGATTATCACGCCCTGTTAAGATTGCGCGCGATGAACTCATTGACTACAAACGAAGACCGCGCGGTAGCCAGGTGGCTGCTGGTCTGTTGCGCGCTCGTATTCGCCATGGTCGTGCTCGGTGGCGTAACCCGACTCACCGGGTCGGGCCTGTCCATGATCGAATGGCGGCCGATCATGGGCACCCTCCCGCCTCTGTCGGCCGACGAGTGGCAGGAAAAATACGAGATCTACCAGCTCACGCCCGAGTTCCGGAAGGTCAACCCGCATTTCGACGTCGACGACTTCAAGGGCATTTTCTGGCTCGAATACCTGCACAGGCTCCTCGGACGCCTCATCGGGCTGGTTTTCGCGATTCCCCTGCTCTATTTCACGGTCAGGAAATACATTCCGCTGGCGGAACTGCCCAAGTTCCTGTTGATGCTCGCGCTCGGCGGCCTGCAGGCAATCGTGGGCAAGATCATGGTGGCAAGCGGCCAGGTGGATTTGCCGCATGTCAGCCAGTACCGATTAACGGCGCACCTGGTGCTCGCCTTTGCGGTCTTCGCATTCATGTTCTGGGTTGCCCTGTCACGCCTGTACCCGGCGGCGACGGATGAGCGCCACCCCTGGTTCCTCAGGACTCAGGCCCTGTTCGCACTGATTTCCGTCACGATCGTGTCGGGCGGCTTCGTGGCAGGACTCAAGGCAGGCAAGATCTTCAATACGTTTCCGCTCATGGGGGACAGCTGGGTTCCGCCCGGTATCATGGCGCTGACGCCCGGCTGGAGGAACCTGTTCGACAATGCCATCACGGCGCAATTCGATCATCGGCTACTGGCGATAACGACGTTCGCAGCCGTCGTTGCTTTCTGGTTCCGCGCCCGGACATCGGATATCGTGGGTCGTGCCCGGTCCGCCCTTAACGCGCTACTGCACACGGCTATTCTGCAGGTCGTTCTCGGAATCTCTACGTTGCTACTCGCTGTCCCCGCCGCGCTCGGGGCCGCGCACCAGGCCGTCGGCATGCTGCTGTTTGGCATCGCCCTGTACCTGCTGCACGCGTTCCGGTGCGCGGCAACGTCAAGCCGCAACGCGGTTTCGGCAAATACCCATGGGCGAGAGGCCTGATTTCGGGGACGATTTGGAGCCATGAATACCAGGAAAACACCAGCCCACACGGGCGTTTGCTTCGATACCGACCTGATCGTGCGATACGGCGGCCGCGGCCCCCGCTACACCTCGTATCCGACGGCACTGCAGTTCAACGAGTCGCTTACGCCGGACGACTACCGCGACAAGGCCGCCGAGAGCAACGCGAGCGACGTACCTTTGTCCCTGTACGTGCACATCCCGTTCTGTCATTCGCTGTGCTATTACTGCGGTTGCAACAAGATCGTTACGCGTAACGAGGCGCGCGTCGAAAGGTACATCGAAATGCTGTACCGCGAGATCGAGATGCAGTCGCGACTTTTCGATCGCAGCCGCAAGGTCGAGCAACTCCATTTCGGCGGCGGTACGCCGACCTACCTCGACAACGAGCAGCTCAGCGAACTGCTTGGCAAACTGCGCGACGCATTCAATTTCGATGACAGCGAGAACCGCGAATTTTCAATAGAGGTCGACCCCAGGACTGTCGATGCCGACGGCATCCGGCACCTTGCGAATCTCGGCTTCAATCGCCTGAGCCTCGGCATCCAGGACTTCGAACCCGTGGTCCAGGAAGCGGTCAACCGGGCACAGACGCCCGGCGAAGTCACGAACCTCGTGGACAGCGCAATCGACGCGGGCTTCGGTTCGATCAGTTTCGACCTAATTTATGGCCTGCCCCACCAGACCGTGGAGAGCTTCAATCGGACGCTGGACATCGTTATCGATATGAAGCCCGACCGACTTGCCGTCTACAACTACGCACATCTGCCGCAGCGCTTCAAAGGCCAGCGCATGATCAATGCCGACGATATTCCGACGCCCGAGGTCAAGCTCGAACTGTTGCACCACACGATCGACAAGCTGTGCGCGGCCGGTTACGACTATATCGGCATGGACCACTTCGCGTTACCCGACGACGAACTCGTGCAGGCCCGGTTCGACGGCACGCTGCAGCGCAACTTCCAGGGCTATTCGACGCACCGGCAGTGCGACCTGGTTTCGCTCGGCGTCAGCGGGATCAGCGGTATCGGCAACATGTTCGCGCAAAACGCCGTTACGACGATGGAATACGAAGCCATCATCGAGAGCGGCGAGCTGCCGATCAAGAAAGGCATCCTGGTCGACGACGACGACCTGAAACGTGCCGCCGTCATCCAGGCGCTGATGTGCTACGACAGCCTGTCCTTCGACGACTTCAGCGCCGAGCAGGGAATCGATTTCCGGAAATACTTCGCCGATGAAATCAAGCGGCTGCAGCCGCTCGTGGACGACGGCCTGATCGAACTCGACGACGCCGGCATTACGATCACGCAGAAAGGCCGGCTGTTGCTCAGGAGTATCGCGATGGTCTTCGATCGCTACATCGACCAGGCGCAGAACGATAACCGTTTCTCGAAAGCGATTTGACTCAGGTGCCGCTGACCTCGGTCAGCCAGCCGTGCGTATCCTCGCGCAGGCCGTACTGGAGATCCTGCAGAGCCTTCTGCAGCCGGGCCGTATTCGGTCCCGGGCTGCCGTCGCGCACGGGGATTTCCTCGCCGTTGTAGACGAGTGCACCGACCGGTGACAGGCAGGCAGCCGTGCCCGACAGGGTCGCCTCGTAGGTCGGAATCCACTCCAGCAACTCGCTAACCGTGAACTTGCGTTCGGTGATCCTGTAACCGAGTTCTGCCCCGAGCTTCAGGATCGAGTCACGGGTCATGCCGTGCAGGAAGGACGAATCGAGCGACTTCGTGATGATTTCGTCGTCGCTGATCAGAAGGAAGTTAGCCGCGCCGGTTTCCTGGACATCACCATCCGGGCAGAACAGGACCTGGTCGACGCCGTATTTCTCCTTCGCGTCGAGGGTCGGGCCGAGCGCCGCCGCATAGTTACCACCCGTCTTGGTGCTGCCGAGCTGTTCGGTCGTACGCGCGCGCTGGTCTTCGACCAGCAGCTTGAGCGTGGCCGCTCCACCCGCGAAGTAGTCGCCCACGGGCGAGCCGAGCACGAACAACGTAGCCTCGGTCGACGGCGCCGCCGCAGCACCGATATTCTGCAGCGTGCCGATCAGCGTCGGGCGCAGGTACAGCGAATGCGGCGGCTCGGGAATGTCGGCCAGCTGGTGCGACACGAGGTCAATGACCATGTTCGCCAGCATGTCGGCATCGGGGATCGGCAGGCACATCGATGCAGCGCTCTTCTGCATGCGCGCGACGTGATCGTGCAGCCTGAAGATACGGCCATGGCCGTCGCTCCAGCGGTAAGCCTTGAAGCCTTCGAAACAGCTACTCGCGTAGTGGAGAACGTGCGCCGCAGGATGCATGGGCAGTGGAGCCAATGGTTCGAATGACGGTTCCTGCCACGCGCCATCGATGTAGCGTGCGATCGAAATATGATCACAAAACTCTGTGCCGAACACACTCATTTGGAATCTGCTTTGTAAGGATTTTTCGGAGGCCGTAACTGTGCATCAAACGGCCTGCGGGCGCCATAGTGATTAGCCGAAATACCTCAAAATGTCGGGGGCGTACAGGCCGTGATGAGCTCGCACGGCTCGTTGCCCGTGTTTCGAAACTGGTGCGGCTGGCTGCTCCTGAAATAGTATGCGTCCCCCTTGCCGAGCACGGCGGACTCGTCACCAACCGTCACCTCGAGTCGACCGCTCAGAACGATGCCGCACTCTTCGCCCTCGTGCGTTATCGCGTGCTTGCCCGTCCCCGCTCCGGGCTGATAGCACTCCTGGATCAGCTGTATCGCGCGGCCGGAGAGGTTCTTTCCGACCTGGCGAAACGAAACGCCGCCGTCAGCAATCTCGGTCAGCTCATCGGCGCGAAAAAACACTCGGTCGCGTGCCTCGAACTCGTCGCCGAAAAACTCGCCGAGGCTGATCGGAATCCCGTCGAGCACCTTTTTCAACATGCTGACGGTCGGGTTGAGTTTGCCGGCCTCGATCTGTGAGATCGTGGCATTGGCGACGCCTGACTGGCGCGCGAGCTGGCGTTGCGACAGCACCAGGGCCTCGCGGATGCCACGCAATCGTCGACCGATTTCCTGGTCCATCGTGTACCCCCTGCGAGGTGTTTACTATTAACAAACATTTTGACCCTCAAGGCCTATTTATTCAATGACTTATAAATCCTTACGTAACTCATTGTTTAACAATGCTGTGCAGGCGTACACTCAGGGGAAGCCCCTGGCAACTGTGAATGACGGGAGAAACCAGAATGAGTGCCGCCCTCGAGAACCCGTACTGGATGCCGTTTACGGCGAACCGCGATTTCAATCAAAAACCACGCGTGATATCCGGCGCGTCGGGTCACTGGTACACGACCGATGACGGCACGCGCCTTTACGACACGTTCTCGGGACTCTGGACCAGCGGTGTCGGTCACTGTCACCCGAAGATCGTGGCGGCGGTGCAGGAGCAGGTCGCGAAGCTCGACTACTGCATGGGCTTCCAGGTCACGAACAACAAGGCCCTCGAACTGGCAGCACGCGTCACGGCGCTCGCTCCCGAGGGACTGAACCACTGCTTTTTCACGAATTCGGGGTCGGAGTCGGTGGACACGGCTCTCAAGATCGCGATCGGATATCACCGCGCGCGCGGCGAAGGCAACCGGACACGCCTGATCGGCCGCGAGAAAGGCTATCACGGCGTCAATTTCGGCGGCATGTCGGTTGGCGGTATCGTCCCGAATCGCAAGGTCTTCAGCGCCGCGTTGATACCCGGCGTCGATCACATGCGGCACACGCTGGATCTCGAACACAACGCGTTCAGTCGCGGCCAGCCTGAATGGGGTGCACACCTGGCCGATGACCTCGAACGCCTGTGCACGCTGCACGATGGCAGCAATATTGCGGCCGTTATCGTCGAGCCCGTTGCCGGCTCCGCCGGCGTGATACCGCCGCCGACAGGCTATCTCGAGCGCCTGCGCGAGATCTGCGATCAGCACGGCATTCTCCTGATTTTCGACGAGGTCATTACGGCGTTCGGTCGCGTTGCACGGCCGTTCGGATCACAGCGCTTTGGCGTAACGCCAGATATCATCACGACGGCAAAGGGATTGACCAACGGCGTCGTACCGATGGGCGCCGTGCTCGTTCGCGATGACATCTACGGCGCGTTCATGCAGGGTCCCGCCCACATGATCGAGCTGTTCCACGGTTACACCTATTCCGGTCACCCGGTTGCGGCCGCCGCTGGCCTCGCGACGCTCGATGTGTACGAGGAAGAAGACACGTTCGCCGGCGCCGCGGCACTCGAACAGCATTTCGAAGACCTGCTGCACTCGTTTGCCGATCACGAGCACGTGATCGACGTACGCAATTTCGGCCTCATGGGCGCCGTCGAAATGGCGGCCCGCGACGGGCTGCCCGGGGCGCGCGGCGCCGAGGCGCACAAGCGCTGCTTCTGGGAGGAAGACCTCGTCATTCGCGCCGGCATGGACACACTACAATTCTCACCCTTCCTCAATTCCGATCCCGACGAGATGACGCGGTCGTTCGAAACCGTGCGTCGCGTTATGGACAAGATCGAATAAGACCCGGAGACATCATGAACGCTACCCCCGCAGGCGAAATCGATACGGCCAACGTCCTCGGCCACTTCATCAATGGCCAGGAAATCGCCGACGGCAATCGGCCTTTGCCGATCACGAACCCGGCGACCGGCGATGTGACCCGCCATGTTGCGATGGCGTCGCACGCGACCGTGGAGAGTGCCATCGCGGCCGCCGCGGGCGCCTTCCCCGCCTGGCGCGACACACCGCCCGCGAAACGCGCACGTATCATGTTCCGTTTCAAAGCTTTGCTCGAGGAACATGCCGACGAAATCGCGGCGGCGATCACCGAGGAGCACGGCAAGGTCCTCGACGATGCCATGGGCGAGTTCGGCCGTGGCGTCGAGGTCGTCGACTACGCCTGTGGCATCCCGGAATTACTCAAAGGCGAGTATTCGCGCAACGTCGGGCCCGGCATTGACAGCTGGTCGGATCATCAGCCCCTGGGCGTCGTCGCGGGCATCACGCCGTTCAACTTCCCGGCCATGGTGCCCATGTGGATGTACCCGATGGCGATCGCCTGCGGCAACACGTTCGTGCTCAAGCCTTCGGAGAAGGACCCGACGGCGCCCATGGTCATAGCGCGACTGTTACACGAGGCGGGGCTCCCCGACGGTGTCTTCAACCTCGTCAATGGCGATAAGGAGGCCGTCGACACGCTGCTCAACGATGAACGTGTGCAGGCAGTCAGCTTCGTGGGCTCGACGCCCATCGCCGAGTACATCTACTCGACGGGCACGAAGAACGGCAAGCGCGTACAGGCGCTGGGCGGCGCCAAGAATCACGCAGTCGTGATGCCCGATGCCGACGTCGACAACGCGGTAAGTGCCCTGATGGGCGCCGCATTCGGCTCATGCGGAGAACGCTGCATGGCGATTTCGGTGGCCGTTTGCGTAGGTGACGAGACGGCCGATACGGTTGTCGGCAAGTTGCAGCAACAGATCGCGGAACTGAAGGTAGGCGCAGGCACCGATATCAGCAACAACATGGGTCCGCTCGTGACTCGTGCGCATTTCGAGAATGTGAAGAGCTTTGTCGACCTCGGTGTCGACGAAGGCGCGGACCTTGTCAGCGACGGTCGCGGGCTGGTTGTCGATGGCCACGAGGACGGCTTCTTCCTCGGCCCCTGCCTGTTCGACAACGTCACGTCCGGCATGCGCATCTACCAGGAAGAGATTTTCGGCCCGGTGCTTTGCGTCGTTCGCGCCGAGTCCGAGGAGCAGGCCATGCAACTCATTGACGATCACGAGTACGGCAACGGCACCTGCATCTTCACGCGTGATGGCGAGGCCGCGCGTTACTTCGCCGACAACATCAAGGTCGGCATGGTCGGCATCAACGTGCCGTTGCCCGTGCCGGTGGCCTACCACAGCTTCGGCGGCTGGAAGCGTTCCCTGTTTGGCGATCTCTATGCCTATGGGCCCGACAGCGTGAGTTTTTACACGCGCCGCAAGACGATTACACAACGCTGGCCCTCGGGCGGCGTACGCGAGAAAGCGCAATTCTCGTTTCCGGGGCGACAGTAACGACCATTAGGGTACAATCGCTGTCCCCGCCTTACCGGAGAAGAACAATGAGAATAGCCGCGTTGGCGATTTCGCTGCTTATCGCGATTCCATCTCATGCGCAGACAGAGAACATCACCTACGAGTCGTCTGAAGTCGCACCCGGGTTCTTCATGACCGTGGGCAACAATCCCGACGGTGCGTTTGGTGGCGGCACGTCCGGCTTTATCGTGACCGAGGACTACGTCGCCCTTGTCGACGACGGCCTGGCGCCGCCCGCTCCGGCCATGGTCGCACATATCACCGAGGTTGCCGGCAAAGCACCCGACTTCCTCGTCAACACCCACTACCATGGTGATCATACGGGCGCGAACGCGCTATTCGCCGAGAAAGGCACGGTCGTGTTCGCCCACCATGCGTTGCGTGAACGTTTGCTCGCGAACCCGGCATCCGCTGGTGGCGATGCCGGCATCCCTGTAGTGACATTCGATGAGGGCGTCACGTTTCACATGAATGATGTCGAAGCAGAGGTCATTCACCTGCCCGCGGCACACACCGACGGCGATGCGATCGTCGTTGCACAAAATGCGAACGTGATATTTGCGGGTGATATTGTCTTCAACGAAATATTCCCGTTTATCGATCTTGACGGTGGTGGCAGTGTCGACGGCTTCATCGCGGCACAAAGAAGAATCGCCGAAATGGCCGATGACAAAACCGTCATCATCCCGGGCCATGGCGAACTCGCGAATCTCGACTCGATGCACAAGAACATCGCGATGCTCGTCGAAGGCCAGAAGCGCGTGAGCAAACTCGTCGACGCCGGCAAGAGCGAAGATGAGGCGGTTGCGGCCAACCCGCTAAGCGACTTCGCGGCCACGTTCGATTGGTATTTCATCAACGCCGAGCGCATGACGCGCACGTTTTACAAAGACCTGACCGGTAAATAATCCATGGACAACAACAAGACCACTGAATTCGTCAACACCATGTGGGACGATTCGATCATCCCCGAGATCGCCGAGTACATTAAGATCCCGAACAAATCACCGCATTTCGATCCCGACTGGGAGGCGCGCGGCCACATGGAGACCGCCGTGCAGATGCTCGAGAAATGGTGCCTGCAGCAGCCCATAAAGGACATGCAGGTCGAGATCGTGCGCATCGAGGGTCGCACGCCGATCCTGTTCATCGACATCCCGGGGCAGTCGGATAACGTCGTGCTGCTTTATGGCCACTACGACAAGCAGCCCGAATTCAGCGGCTGGGACGAGGATCTCGACCCGTGGACGCCGGTTATCAAGGACGGCAAGCTCTACGGCCGCGGCGGCGCCGATGACGGCTACGCCACATTCGGATCGCTGACGGCGATTCGTGCGCTGCAGGAACAGGGCATACCGCACGCGCATTGTGTCGTCATCGTCGAAGGCTGCGAGGAAAGCGGATCCTTCGACCTGCCCTACTACATCGACCTGCTCGAAGATCGCATCGGCTCGCCGGACCTCGTCGTCTGCCTCGACGCGGAATGCGGCAACTACGACCAGCTGTGGTGCACGACCTCGTTGCGCGGCAACCTGACGGGCACACTGCGCGTCGACGTTCTGACCGAGGGCGTGCACTCCGGAACGGCAAGCGGCGTGGTGCCGTCGAGTTTTCGTACCGCGCGGCAACTTATCAGCCGTATCGAGGATGAATCCAACGGGCACATTCTCGTTGACGCGCTGCATGTGGAGATTCCGGATCAGAGGCTGGAACAGGCACAACTCGCGGCGGAAACACTGCAGGAATCGGTTTACGAGAAATTCCCATGGGCCGTCGAGAACCCGTCACCCAGCGAATCGCATACCAATCTGCTACTCAATAACACCTGGCAACCAACGTTGGCCGTGACCGGTGCCGACGGTATGCCCGCCCTGGTTGATGCTGGCAACGTATTGCTCCCGTATACGACGCTGAAGCTGTCATTCAGGCTACCACCGACCTGCGACGCCGACGACGCGGCTGCTGCCGTGAAGTCGGCGCTCGAGGCGGATACGCCACCGCTCGCCGAGGTAGCGTTCGAGGTGGAGTCCACAATGGCCGGGTGGAATGCGCCGGCTGTCGCCGACTGGCTCGAAGCGTCGATGCACAAGGCATCCAACGCCTTCTTCGGCAGGCCCTCGATGTACATGGGTACGGGCGGCACGATACCGTTCATGGGCATGCTCGGCGAACGCTTCCCCGAGGCACAGTTCCTGATCACGGGTCTGCTGGGTCCGAAGTCCAACGCGCACGGGCCGAACGAGTTCCTGCATATCGAAACCGGCAAGCGACTGACGTGTTGCGTGGCGCAGGTCCTCGAGGACCATTACGAACGTTAGGCGTCGCTGCTCTTACCGCCTGTCCAGCGCAGCAGGGACTCGACGATCGTCTGTAGTGCCGACGCATCGTCGGGTTCGACTCCGACTACTTTGCAACCGGGATAGCGCCGCGACCGCTCACCTGCTTCGTCAGCACGGCAAAAGGCGAAGCGCGATTTCTTCAGGATGCTTTTTCGTGTCGGCTGGCTGCTCGTCGTATGCTGCAGGTGGACGAGCTGGCCGCCACCCCACCGGCCGGCGTGCGCCGCAATCCTCGTTGACAGGCCGTCGCCATGCACGACGATCAACGGGCTCTTCGTCGTCCAGGTCTTTACACCGTGGACATAGCTGAAACAGCGGTAGGCCGAAATCGGCATCCAGTACATTAGCTTCGCCAGCTGCGAACGCGGCGCAGGCCGGTTCGGCAATACGACGCCTCCTTTCAGGCCCGTATCGTCGAGCATTGCGTCCAGGGGCTCATGGACCTCTGCTGCAATCCAGACCGAATGCCGCAAGCCCTGCTCCCGGGTAAGCCGCAGCAGCGGCGCCACTTGTAGCAGCTGCTCACGTGAGCCAATGACGAATATGCACTGCCGCATATCAGCCCTTACTGTAGGTCAGGGCCGTAATCTGTTCGGAGATGAGTCCAATCAGGAAAATGATCACCGACGCACTGAGTACGAGCAGGCTCATGTTCGTGAAACGCCCGGTCGTCACCAGCGTGTAACCGTAGTAGCCGACCCCCGTCACGAAGAACAGCGCGCTGATCGGCAGGAAGATCTTTAGCGGCGAATACAGCGTCGCGATCTTGAAGATGATGGCAAAGAAGCGAACGCCATCGTGAATCGGGCGAATGTGGCTCTTGCCGACACGCTTCGCGGCCGTAATGGGTTCGAAGGTGACGGGATAACCGCTACGCATGAATGCCATTGTGATCGTTGTCGGGTAAGAGAACCCATTCGGCAACAGGTAGAGAAACTCCTTGAACAGCTTCGCGCGCGCTACACGAAAACCCGATGTCAGGTCCGGTATGCGCCGTCCCGTGAGCAACGACGCGATGCCATTGTAGAGACCATTGGCAAACAGGCGGCCGACGTTGGCGTGCGAGCCCGAGTCGCGAGCGCCGACCGCCATGTCGTAGCCCTCATCGAGTTTCTCGAGGAGCGCCGCCAGCTCCCTGGGATCGTGCTGGCCGTCGCCGTCCATGAAGGCGATGATGTCGCCCGCGGCTACCCGCGCGCCGGCCTTCACGGCGGCACCGTTGCCAAGGCTCTCGGGATGCGAAACGACTCGCGCGCCTGCGCTTGCCGCGACGTCACCCGTATCATCAGTTGAGCCGTCATTGACGACGATCACCTCGGCATCCGGCCAGGCTTCACGAGCGGCCGCTACTACTTTGCCGATCGTGGCAGATTCGTTCTTGGCAGGTATGACGATTGATAGTGACATTGGCCTTGCTTCCAGTTGTTACGACGCGAACATGATCATGATGCCGGCCGCGACGGCCGAGCCGATGACGCCGGCCACGTTGGGCCCCATTGCGTGCATGAGCAGAATATTGTGCGGATTCGCTTCGAGCCCGACCTTGTTGGCAACGCGTGAGGCCATGGGCACCGCGGATACGCCGGCAGCACCGATCAGCGGATTAATCGGCTGGCTCGAGACCTTGTTGAGCAGCTTGCCCATGAGAACGCCGCTGGCCGTGCCGATCGCGAACGCAACCATGCCGAGAACGAGAATGCCGAGCGTGCTCGGTACGAGAAACTGCTCGGCACTGAGCTTCGACCCAACGGCCAGGCCGAGGAAGATGGTCACGATGTTGATCAGCGCGTTCTGTGTCGTATTGGAGAGGCGATCGACGACGCCGCACTCGCGCATTAGGTTGCCAAATGCCAGCATGCCAAGCAGCGGCGCGGCCGACGGCAGCAGCAGAGCGACGAGCAGTAGCAGCATCAGCGGGAAGATAATGCGCTCTGCTTTCGACACTTCGCGCAGCTGAACCATCTCGATCTTGCGCTCGGCCTCCGTCGTGAACAGTTTCATGATCGGCGGCTGGATCAGCGGCACGAGTGCCATGTAGGAGTAAGCCGCGACCGCGATGGCACCGAGCAGGTCGGGCGCCAGCTGCCCGGCCACGTAGATGGCGGTCGGCCCGTCGGCGCCTCCGATGATGCCGATCGCCGCAGCCTCGCGCAGCGAAAAGTCCATTATCCCGATTTGGGTCAATGCCAGCGCGCCAAGCAAGGTCGCGAAAATACCGAACTGAGCCGCCGCGCCGAGAAACAGTGTCCTCGGATTCGCGAGCAGCGGTCCGAAATCCGTCAACGCACCCACGCCCATGAAAATGATCAGCGGGAAAGCACCCGTCTCGATGCCGACGACGTAGGAGAGATGCAGCAGCCCGTCACCCGTCGCGATCTCGACGCCCGGTATGTTACTGAGCAGCCCGCCGAAGCCAATCGTCACGAGCAGCAGGGGTTCGAACTTCTTGACGATGCCGAGGTACAGCAGCGCCAGGCAGACGGCGAGCATGGTGATCTGCCCGCCCGTTATCTGGTAGAGGCCCGAGCCGGTCCAGATCTGCTCGATGAGTTCCATTTACGTCCCTAGCCTATGGCAACGAGCGCGTCGCCAACCGCGACGGTGTCGCCTTCGCTGACGAACACCTCGGTAACGGTACCGGAACGCGGCGCGCTGACGACCGTTTCCATCTTCATGGCTTCGACGACGAGTAGCGGATCACCTTCGCTGACCGTTGCCCCCGGCACGACATTCACCTTGAAGATGTTACCGGCGAGTACGGCGTTGACGGCATGCCCTGCCGCGGTCTGACCCAATACCGCGGGCGTAACGTTCTGCGTGGCCGGCGCACTGACACTCGCCAGTTGCCCGCCTGGCGCGACCTCGACCGTAAACTCCTTGCCATTGACCCGCACCGAGTAAACGTCGGTATTTCCAACGGGCGTTGCTGCCGTCGGCGCCGCGGGTTCCGGCTCATCCCAGGGTGCCGGCTCGAACGCATCGGGGTTGTCCCTGTTTTCGAGGAACATGAGCCCGATCTGCGGAAACAGTGCGTAAGTCAGGACATCGTCAACCACCTCGTCCGCCAGGCGGATGCCTTTCTCACCGGCGATGCGCGTGAGTTCCTCGGTCTGGTGCTCGAGTTCGGGTTCGAGGATGTCCGCGGGGCGGCACGTCACAGGCTCGGCACCTTCGAGCACCTGCGTCTGCAGTTCGGCATTGACGGCCATCGGCGTCACTCCGTACTCGCCTTTCAATATGCCCGAGGTCTCCTTCGTTATGTTGCCGTAACGCGTCCCCGACAGGACGTTTATCACGGCCTGGGTCCCGACGATTTGCGACGTGGGTGTTACGAGCGGCAACATACCAAGGTCTTCGCGCACGCGCGGAATCTCGTCGAGCACCTCGTCGAGCTTGTCGCTCGCATTCTGCTCCCTGAGCTGGTTCTCGAGGTTCGTCAGCATGCCGCCCGGAACCTGTGCGACGAGAATGCGCGAATCCACGCCCTTGAGCGCACCCTCGAACTTCGCGTACTTCTTGCGAACGTCGCGGAAGTAAGCCGCGATTTCCTCGACCAGGGCGATATCGAGGCCGGTGTCCCTGTCGGTCCCTTCGAGAATGGCCACGAGCGACTCGGTGGGTGAATGGCCGTAAGTCATACTCATCGACGACACGGCCGTATCGATATTGTCGATACCGGCTTCGGCCGCTTTCACGCAGGTTGCCGTCGACAGTCCTGTGGTTGCGTGGCATTGCATGTGAATCGGAATATCTACCGCTTCCTTGAGGCGGCTGACCAGTTCGAACGCGACGTACGGTCGCAGCAATCCGGCCATATCCTTGATGCAGATCGAGTGCGCGCCCATGTCTTCGATGCGGCGGCCCATATCGACCCAAAGATCGACCGTATGCACGTCACTGACCGTGTACGACATCGTTCCCTGCGCGTGCTTGCCGACAGCAAGTGTCGCCTTGATAGCCGTCTCGAGATTACGAAGATCGTTGAGCGCATCGAAAATCCGGAACACATCGACGCCGTTGACCGCGCAACGTTCGACGAATTTTTCGACGAGGTCATCAGCGTAGTGACGATAACCGAGGATATTCTGGCCGCGGAACAGCATCTGCTGCGGCGTGTTCGGCATAGCCGCTTTCAGGCGACGAATGCGCTCCCACGGGTCTTCGCCGAGGTAGCGAATGCACGCATCGAAGGTCGCCCCGCCCCAGGATTCGATCGACCAGAATCCGACCTTGTCGAGTTTGTCTGCGATAGGCAGCATGTCGTCGATGCGCATACGTGTCGCAAGCAGGCTTTGATGCGCGTCACGCAGCGCCAATTCGGTAATTCCGAGAGGATTTTTCGCACTCATTGATTATTGTTCGCAGGTCAGGGGATGAGGGAGTTCAGTTCGTTTTGCTTCGATGTCTTGTGATCGCCGCCGTGATCGCAGCGATCTCTTCGTCGGAGGCAACCGAATCGTCAGCCGCCGGCGTCAGCCTTTTTACGATGGCCGCCATCAGCGACATGCCGGCAACCAGCAACGTCAGGAACACGAACACCGTGCCCATGCCCACGAGCATGAGTGTAAGTCCCTGATCGAGCAGAGTTTGTTGCATTTCGGCCCCGAAGGCTGGACGGCGACGCCTGATTATACTCAAAGATGCTCGTCGATGAACTCGGCAATCGCCTGCAGCGTCCGCGATGGCCGTAAAGCCATCATCAGGACATCATCAGCTCAAGATCACGCCTGCCGCAGTTCTCATGGCCCTCACTCCCCGATTATTCAGTCATGACGGGGCAATTGGAGAACGCCATGAACTACACGCCAGGAAAGATCATTGTCGGGCTGGCCCTGTTCGCAGTGCTGGTCGGCTGCAGTACCTCGCCGGCGAAGACGCCCAGGACCGGGCTGCAACTTCAGGCCTACCAGGCCAGCGAATTCGGCACGACCAAGCGTCTCGCTTTCTCCGCCACGATGTCAGTTTTCCAGGATCTCGGCTTCATCATCGATGACGGCGATTTCGAAACTGGCCTGATCACTGCAACCGGGCCCACGCTTGCTACCGAAAACACCGTGCCGGACTGGCTCTCGATCCTGTTATCCGGCCAGTCGCTGGCAGCCTCGAGGCACCAGCGGGCGACTGCCTACGTCGAGACCATGCCGTCGGGGTCCACTCGAATTCGCCTCAATTTCGTATTTACGACGCAGTACGCGCCAGGCACCGGCACACTCATCATCGAACCCGTTGACGAGCCCGAGGTTTACCAGAAGACGTTCACCAGGATCGATAAGGCGATCTTCGTCCGTACACAGGCTATTTGAGTCGTCGTACGTGCCAGCAAGGTGATACGCTATGCAGGAAATTGAATGGGTAGGGCAGCGAGTTCATGCCTCGCAAATCTACAGTACTCGTGGCAGGAGCCGGCCCGGTCGGACTGACGGCCGCACTTTCGCTGGCAAAATCCGGTGTCGACGTTTGTATCGTCGATGCGGCTGCCGATGTCGACATGCGAATGCGGGCATGCATTTTTCAGCCGCCGACCCTGGGCATGATCGATTCGTTGGGGCTCGTCGATAAACTCGTCGACATGGGGCTTACTGTGTCGCATTTTCAGATGCGGCAGCACGAATCAGGCGAACGCGTCTTGTTTGACCTTCAAGCGGTCAAGGACTATACGGCTCACCCGTACCGACTCCACCTCGAACAGCATCGGTATTGCAGACTGGCCGTGCTTGCATTGGCTGAACTGGGCGTCCCGGTCGACTTTGGCCAGCGCGTCGTGTCGCTTACCCAGGATGAAGACAAGGTCATGATTGCGACCGACAGCGGTGATATCCAGGCGGACTGGGTAATCGGTGCCGACGGCGCGTCGAGCGCAGTGCGCAAATCGCTGGGGCTCGAGTACGGCGGAATGACCTACACGCATTCGTCCGTCGTCGTGGCGACGCCGTTTCGTTTCCAGGATCATGTCAAGGGCTTGTCGAGCGAGAATTACTGTTGGTCTGAACGTGGGCCATTCAGCCTGTTGAGGCTGCGAGAACACTGGCGCGCCAGCCTGCGTACGAGCGTCGAGGATCTCGCTGGCGCGGCAAACGAAGAACGCGTCCGGGACCGGCTGGCCTACATTCATCCGGATGCCCGCGACGCCGAGATAGCCCATGCATACCCTTATCGTGTTCACGAACGCTGTGTGGATCGTTTTCGCGTTGGCCGCGTGCTGCTCGCCGGTGACGCCGCGCATTTGAACCCCCCAAGCGGAGGCCTGGGTATGAACGCCGGCATCCATGACGCCATTGACCTCAGCGTGAAACTGTACAACGTGGTGAACGGTGCCAGCGACGCTTTGCTTGACCTCTATGATCGCCAGCGGCGCAAGCTGGCTTCACAACGCATAATCCCGCAGGCATCGACGAATCGCGCACGCATGGCGCCGACGGATCGGACCTCACAACTCGTTCGGCTCGATGAATTGGATGCGATCGCCGCGGACCCGGTGGCCAACAGGGACTTCCTGTTGAAGAGTACGATGATCGCCGGTCTCAGGGAGGCGAATACGATCAAATAAGTGGCTGGAAAAACCGGCGTCGCAGATCTGTTTACAGTCCGAGAAGGCTGATCGCGGCACCGCAGGCCGCCACGGATGCGCCCGCTACAGCGTGCTCCCACCGTCCAAGCGACGGCATTCTCTCGAGGCCAATACTCGTCACGAGTACCGCGCCCATCATCGTCAAGAGCGTAATAACGCCAAACACGACGGCGACCGCGATGACGAGTGCCGTGCTCTGTTGCGCGGCCGGGTACATGAAAAGCGGTATTAGTGCTTCGCAGGGTCCGAATACGAAAATTATGAACATCGCCCAGGGTGTAATGGACTTGCCGGACTCTTCGTGCACGTGCGAGTGATCCGTCCGATGATCGTGCTCGTGATCGTGAACGACCCCTTCATGGGCATGAACATGCGAGTGACGATGCCCGCGCCCCGCTTTCTTCAGGCCCCAGGCAAAGTACATCAGGCCGAATGCGAGCAGTGCCCATCCGGCGAGGCTGCCACGCATGCTTTCGATTGATGTGAGCGAAACCAGTTGAGCGCCCAGGAAGATGCCGACACCCCCGATGATTACTGAACTGAGGACATGCCCGGCTCCGCAGAAAAACGTAACGCGCAAGGTCCTGGCAAGGCTCCAGCCACGCGCTTTGCCCATCGCCGTGAATACGATGTAGTGGTCGGGACCGAGAATCGTATGCGCGAACGCGATCGACGCCGCAGTCAACAGCAGGATCTGGGCTTCGTTCATCGGAACAGGTTATCCCGCGCCCCGGCTATGACGCGATACGTATTTACCTTTAGCCTCGACCTATTCTGATCGACGCTCCTCGTTGCCGGCCGCATACCAGTTGATGCGGCGCGTCAGGTACATGACGGCCGCAAGCACAACCCACAGTCCCAGCGACCCGGCCAGCAGCGCGAATGTCTCAGCCCTGAGGGTCAGGTAGAGAAACACGTACAGGCCCGCCAGGACGATGGCAATCAGCACGGCGCGAATGCGCTGCTCGAGAATCGCAGCGCTGTATCCCGAGATCAGCGCGGCCGACCCAAGGGCACTGAGCACATAGGCAACGCCAAACCCGACATGCTCGGAGAATGACAGCAACAGCATGTAGAACAGGGTGTTCGCCAGGCCGACGAGAAGATACTGCAGTGGGTGCAGCCGGAGACCGCCGACAATCTCCATGAGAAAATAGGTCACGAAGGTGAGGCCGATGAAGAGCACGGCGTAGCGCACGGCCCTGTGCATGAGCTGGTAAAGCCCGACGGGTTGTATCAGTTTCACTCCGAATGCGCCCGCGGCAACATTGCCGAGGGCTGAATGCGTATCAATCCAGACCGAAGGCAACGCCCTCCCGAGACTCGAGGCTTGCCATGTGGCATCGAAACCATCGTCCGTGATCGTACGTGTACTCGGCAGGCGCCTTCCCGCGAAACTCGGCGAGGCCCAGTTCGAGGTCATGGTCACCTCTGTGCTTCCGGCAAGCGGCAGGAACTGTAACGCGCCCGTGCCGTTAATGAGCAAGGAAATCTCGAATTCCAGGGGCATTCCGCTGCCATCGAGCTGCGCGCCTATCGACGCGCCGAGCTGGTGCGGTAGCCCCGCAACCTGGTCACTGCCCGACTCGAGTTTACTTTCGATATCTCCAATTGCGATCAGCGGGATCTTTGCCAGGGCCGTTGATTCGCTGATCCCCAGCAACAGTTCCGCGCCTTGCCAGTCGACATCGGCAACGTCGATGCCGAGCTTGTCGATGACGCCGGGATCTATAGAGCCACGCAGGGAAACTGTCGCCGTGTAGACCGGAACCTTGTGAATACCGCGGTAGCGAACCTCGCTCATCACGTCAGCGACGATCTCGAGCTGCGCGCTCAAAACATGGGCGTTGCGTGGTTGCGCGTAGGTAGAGCCATACACCGTGATGTTCTTGCCGGTATACGGTAAACGAAGGATCGGCCCCGTGATGAGTTGCTCACCGCCCCAGGAACGACTGATGTCTCGGACAGCCACGGACTCGTTATTACTGCGATCGTAGATAACGCCCCTGATCATGCCGACCGGAATCAGCAATATGAGGGTCAGAACGGCAATAATCGCGGCTTTGAGCGTCGCCGAGCGGCTGCTCGCAAACGTGGGCATCATCATCGTGCATCTCCGTAAGTCGTACGGAGATGACACCAGCCAATGCTGTCTTTGCGATGATCAGATTGTGATCAAAAGTGGCAGTAAGTCGAACAGCCGGTTGCGCTAGATTGCTAATGGTCTGGGTCTTGGAGTCCCAATCGTTCATGCCACGAAGCAATCGATTCGTCAGGATACCGATCGAACACTTTGTCTTTCGGACCCTGGTGCAACGTGACCCAGGATACTTTCGAACCGACCATTAGATGCGTGCGCTCCGGCGGCGGCGGCAACTCACTATCGATAGCCGATGCATGCGGATGCACCAACTCCGGCCAGCGAGAGTCCCATATCCAGAGTGCGCTGCCGCACACCTTGCAAAAGTGACGCTGCGCCGGGCTCTTCTTACTCTTACCGGATTCTTCGTCATGAATGATGGCGCGGTACACGCTGATGTTGGCGTCGCCTTCGACCTCGAGCGATGAGTATTCACCGGCCAGGTTTATGGCGTAACCGCCCCCGCCCGATGTTTTGCGGCAGATCGAGCAGTAACAGAAGTTGAAGGGGTACGGATGGTTGGACCGAAGCTTGAACCGCACACCGCCGCAATGACAGGATCCTTCAAGCAGCATATTGAGCCTCAAGCGCCATTCCGCCCTGAAACACGTGCGCGAATCCTTCTGACCGACTTTGGACGGACGGGGTCACCAGAATCTCCACCATGGCTTTGCTGCGGCGGTACCCGAAGATCCAGATTGAGTGAACGCTACCGGCCCCGGCGCAACCCAGGGTGAAGCCCCCTCGTCGTGTTTGTAGCCGCATATCTGCCTGGCGACCTGAAGGGGGATGTCGAAGATGAAATCGACATCTGCGTCATCACCACCCTCAGCGTCCTGCTGAGAGATATATTCACTCCTGATGCCTTCGTAGTGAGCCGGGAGGTTTCCGGTCGCTGCAAGGTCAAAGATACTTTCCTGCGCGTTGTGGACGATGGACCAGTTTCGTGAGCCATTGTCCCAGCCTTCGGCCACGCTGACCATGACATGCTCCTCTACGGAACATGCAACTGTCTGACCGAGAGTAGAAATCTCCGCCAGCGAGTCAGCCGAGATGATCGGATGATCGCATCCCTTTGCCTGAATAAAGTACCAACCATCTTCCAGGCCACTGCCCGATAGCTTTGACTCAAGCCACTCATCAGCTTCAGATGTCGGGGCAATACCGGTTATCTCGAAAAGCCGATCCAGGTCATCGGTCTTTACCGCCAGCCAGGAGATCGAAAATCCCATTGAGAGTCTCTTTTCTTCGGGTCAGTAGAGGAAATATTACATCAGATCCTTCGAACGGCGGGCCTTTAGCGGTTAGCGGCAAAGAGCGGACAGCACAACTTCTACTTCTTCTTCTCTCGGCCGCGTTTCTTTGAGTGCCGTTCGTTCAGCTGGACGATGATTTCATCCACCGCGCTCGTCACCGCCTTGAGGCTCCCTTGTCGGCATCCGTGAATCGTGTCGGTGCCTTCAAACGCGATCACATAGCGATACCAGTTGGAGCCTTCGGCGCCGGGTGGGGGCTCCGCTCGTTTGATCGATACGATTTCGTAGAATTGTCCCATTGCGTTAGGTCGCTATCTGATGCTCCTGGTCTGGCACTGCTGGCTGGATAAAAAAGTACTTATGTATTCAATAACGACAGCCAGTGAGGCAACGACTTCGGCTGCCGATGCCACATTCTTGATGTCCTTCCTGTTCATTCCTACACCTAATAGTCGATAGCGTCTACCCGCCGCAGCGCGCTAACAGCATCAATATAACGACGCCTATTATTGTACCGATGTAAAGTTTCATAGATACGGTTTTTCCTTCCATACTTGCCATCACATAAGAAGCGCCTTTTTTGACCCCGGCGAGTGGATCGTCAGGTGCTTTGGTGAAGTTCGGGCCGCTTGCGGCCGAGTCCTGAGTCTTCTGCTCTGGCCCTGCATCGTCCTCTGGATCGTTACTTGCAGTCGTTTCTGTAGTTTTATTCTTGTTGTCATCGCTCACGGCTTGGCCTCCGATTGTCTTGTTGGGCGCGCGACCGCTTGGGTCCGTAGCAGCCATGTTACCTCGAAATACCTGGTCGGCGGCTAACGGCTATCAGCGCATGCTGCCGCTCCAGGTACCAGTCGGCCCGGCAGGCATATTTTTCGCGACCGAATACGCCCACGGACCAATAATCGTACCGATGATCAATTTCAGCGGACTGTCAGCAGAAACGTCCGCATTGCTTCACTCCGCTATTCGCAACCAAGTGTACGCTCAGAAAAACACGACATGATCGACCAGGTACCTGTTGTCCTCCTCGATGAGCACCAACTCAGCGACGAACTCGTCATCTGTCTTGGTGCACCACTGCTTCCAGACTACTACAACCGAACTCGCAGGACGGAAGATAGCGACAACCTCACGCCGGTCCGGGAATCCCCACTCTTCCTGGTATCGCTTGCACAACCTTGTGCAAGTGATCCGGCGTCACGACAGCCTTTAGCCGTTCCGTAAAGTCCCTTACATGCATCGCATGATCAATTTTGGTTGAAGCCTCCATCAGACAGAATCGAAAGAACCTGGTCTTAGTCCAGCTCACGCCCAATCCACGCAACGATGACGGGGTGATAAGCACTACGCGCGTTCTCGAACATCTCGCGCGCGAGCGCCCTGTCTTCACCGTTCTCGACCAGCGCCCTGTATACGGGCCCGATAAGCCTGCCACGCCCGTAGCGATTCAGGTGTCGCTCCAGCTTGTCGTAAGCGGCCGTATAGCGACGTTCCGCAACCTGGATGAACCAGGCACGTCCGATCTCGGCGTTATTCGTATCGCTGAAGCCCATCGCCGCGTCGAGATCCGCAAGCTTGTCAGTGGGCAGGTCGTCCGGAAGGCTGTTGATAAAATGTACGGTTGCCTGCGGGCTCCAGTCCCCGGACGGAATCTCGGCAACTCCAATGTCGCCGCGTGACCACGCCAGCGCCGCTTCCTTTGCTGCCGTCAAAGTTGCGGATTCAGGCACAGGCGCATCCTCGGGCAAACCCGGCTGGTACAGCCAGGCCTCGACCTGCTCGCGAGAGATCGGGCTGCCGGGCTGTTGCAGCAGGTTCGCGTCGAGATACTCGAGAAATCGCTCGGTCGTGATCGTCTGGAACGCGAATTCTGCGAAATAGGCAGCGAGTAACGCGTCAAAGGTCTCGCGACCGTATCCGTTCTCCAGGTACTGCAGGAATAACTGGCCCTTGCTGTAGTGAATCGATCCCTGGAAATCATCCGGGTCGCCGGCATCGAGACGCGGGGCCAGCGCCTGCATCTCCGGCGCCACCCGCTCGAGATCGAGCAGCAACTCCTGGTAGGACAGGACGCGTTCTTCATCCGCTCGGTCCTTGTCATAGATGATCTCGATGAGACGCGAATCCAGGTAACTCGTCATGCCTTCGTTGAGCCAGCCGTCACGCCACGTCGCGTTCGTAACGAGATTGCCAGACCAGGAGTGCGCAAGCTCGTGTGCGATCACCGAGACCAGGCTGCGATCACCCGCGAGCAGGCTCGGCGTGATGAATGAAAGACGGGGATTCTCCATGCCGCCGAAAGGGAAGCTCGGCGGCAGTACGAGCAGATCATAACGTCCCCACTCGTAGGGTCCGTACATCTGCTCGGCCAACTCCAGCATGGCCTGGGTATCAGCAAATTCATAGGCCGACTTGTCGAGCAATTCCGGCTCGGCGTAAACGCCGGTTCGTTCACCGAGCGGCGCGAAAAAGATATTGCCGACCGCGATCGCAAGCAGGTAGGACGGAATCGGCTGCGGCATTTCGAAGTGGTAGGTACCACCGCGCGGCGTGAGCGGGTCGTTGTTGGCGCTCATCACAGCCAGCAGTTCGCTCGGCGTGCGAATCGTGGCCTCGTAGGTTATGCGCACGGCCGGCGTGTCCTGCAAAGGCACCCAGCTACGCGCATGGATCGCCTGCGACTGCGAGAACATCAGGGGATGATCCCCTCCGGCAGTGAGCTGGGGAGGTAACCACTGCAGCGCCGTCGATGCGGGACTCGTCGCGTAAGTGAGCTTCAGCTTCAGTACTTCCTGCTCCGCTATCTCCTCCGGCAATGTGACGATCAGCGGCGTGCCCTTAACTGCATGGTTTTCACCGAACCGGAACTCAATTGGGCTGGCCAGACCGTCGGCGGACAGCAGCTCGACCGCATCAACGCGGAGGTCACGAGTGTCCAGAACGATTTCGGTCGCAGCAGAATTGAGGCGCCGCATCCTGAGTGCCGCAGTACCGCGCAGCTGTTGTGCCTCGAAATCCACGTCGAGGTCGAGCGCGAGATGCTCCGTGACGAATTCATCCGGCTTTGCGAATGAAAAATAGTCGTGTGCGGGATCGTAGGAATCGACGTCCTGCGCCTCCCTCGAGCAGGCCGTCAGCAATACAGCCAAGGCCGCCAAGAGAATAGTTGCTCTGTTCATACGCGGATAGTATCTCGATCTCGCCACTCGTTTCCTGTCAGAATCGCCCCATGCACCACCGCCAGCTCACTCAGAACATCTTGCTGACAATGTTGTTGCTCGCCGCCGGCGCAGCATTCGGGCATCCCGAGGACGAATTTTGCACGCCAGGCGAAGACGGCCTCGATCCCGCGCTGTGTGCTGCGCTGGTCGAGATGAACATGGCGGAGAGCGACGTCAACCAGACCGAACTGCAGCCGCTGCTCGACGCTACGGGTGAGGAACGCGGCTTCTGGTCCACTTTTGGTCTGTACATCACGATCGGTATCGGCCATATCCTGCCTGATGGCGCTGACCACATCCTGTTCGTGCTGGCGGTCTTCCTTGCGTCGACGAAACTGCGTGCACTCGTCATCCAGGTATCCGCATTTACGGTCGCGCATACCGCGACACTGGCGCTGGCTGCGAGTGGAGTCATCAGCCCTTCGCCTGCTGTCGTCGAACCCCTGATCGCGTTCACGATCACCTTCGTCGCAATCGAGAACCTCTTCTTCGAGGACATGACGACGTGGCGCCCCGCCGTCGTGTTCCTGTTCGGCCTTGTCCACGGCATGGGATTCGCGGGGTTTTTCGGCGAGCTGGGGCTGCCACCCGGGCAGTTCTGGAGCGCGCTGATCGGATTTAACGTGGGCGTGGAGATCGGGCAGCTGACCGTCATCGGCATCGCCGCCATTGTCGGCTTCGGCCTGCGGCGGATACTAAAAGACCCGGAAGGCGCAACGCGTTACAGAATGTACGCGGTGCGCCCCGGGTCCTTGTTAATCGGCGTGACCGGCCTTTGGTGGGCCGTCACACGACTGCTCTGATCAGGTGCCGGAGCCCCCGACCGCAAAACCACGTCCCTCCAGTAGCGGCTCAATGCTCGGGTCCTGGCCACGGAAGTCGCGGTACAGCTCGTCCGCTTCGCGCAGGCCACCGGACTCGTAAACCCACTTCTTGAGACGTCCCGCAAGCTCCGGATCCCAGATGTTCTCGGCCTGCTTGAACGCGGCGAACCCATCGGCATCGAGAATCTCCGACCACAGGTACGCGTAGTAACCGGCCGAGTAGCCGCCCGCGAAGATATGGCTGAAATACTGCGAACGGTAACGCGGCTCGATTTCCTCGATTAGACCGTAACCATCGAGGATTCCTTTCTCGAAGGCGCGTGCGTCGGTGATCGCCGCCGCTTCTTCTGACGACAGCATGTGCCAGCGCAGATCCAGCAGCGATGCCGCAATGTATTCCGTCGTCGTGAAGCCCTGGTTGAAGTTGGCAGCGACACGCATGCGTTCGACGAGCTCCTCTGGGATTACGTCCCCGGACGCGTAATGGCGCGCGTAAATGGCCAGCATCTCGGGCTCGGCGGTCCAGTGCTCGAGGATTTGCGCCGGGAACTCGGTGTAGTCACGAGGCCCGTCGACACCCGAAAACATCGGGTAATCGATCTGCGTCATGAGCCCGTGCAGACCGTGGCCGAACTCGTGGAACAAGGTCTCGACCTCGGAGAAGCGCATCAGCGTCGGCTCGCCTTCCGGCGGCGTTGAGAGGTTGAGATTATTCGTGACGATCGGGCGAATGTTGTCGCCCCCGATGTTGGACGCGTCGCGGTAGTTGCTCATCCAGGCGCCGCCGCGCTTGGAATCGCGCGCGTACATGTCGGTCATGAACAGGCCCAGGTGATTGCCATCAGCGTCCTTGACATCGTAGGACGTCACAACCGGGTTCCACCCCACGACGTCGACGGGTTCGAACGTCAACCCGAACAGGCGATGTGCCATCTCGAAAGCGCCGTTACGGACCGACTCGAGATCGAAATACGGTTTGGTCTCGTTCTCGTCAAGGTCGTAGCGGGCCTTGCGGACCTTTTCCGCATAGTGCCACCAGTCGTGTGCCGCAAACGTGAATTCATCGCCGATCATCTCCTGCATGTCGGCGCGCTCTTCCTTGGCGCGTTCGAGACCCGGACGCCAGACGCGCAGCAGGAAGTCCTCGGCACCCTGTGGCGTTTTCGCCATGCGTGTTTCGAGCTGGTAGTGCGCATGAGATTCGTATCCCATGAGCTCGGCGCGTTTCGCCCGGAGCGTAGCGATCTTGATCGCAATCGGCCCATTGTCGTATTCGCCGTCCGAACCTCGAAGGCGATATTCATTGAATAGCTGCTCGCGCAGCTCGCGAACTTCCGACTGCGTCATGAAGGTTTCGTAGGCGGAACGATTCAGGCCGACGACCCAGGCACCCTTTTCCTCGTTCCAGACCGCGGCCTTGAAGTCGTCGCTGAGACCAGCCGTCTTGGCTTCGTTGGTAATTTCAAGTTTGAATGCCTTGGTCGCGCCAAGCCAGTTCTGGCCGAACCTGGTCGTCAGTCCCGAAATCTCGGAATTGATATCGGCAACCTGCTGCTTGACCTCGGGGCTCAATGCCGCGCCAGCACGCACGAACTGGCGGTGGCGCAGTTCGAGCAGGCGCGCGTCCTGCTCATCGAGTCCCAGGCTGTCCCTTTGCTCATAGACGGTCTTGATGCGGACCCAGAGTGCATTATTGAGCCTGATCGCATCGCGCTCACGCGTTAGCATCGGGGAGACCTCGGTCTGCAAGGCGCGCAACTCGTCATCGAGCTCGGTACCCGTGATGTTGCTGAAGGTCGAGGAGACGCGGTCCAGGGTTTCGCCCGTGGTCTCCAGCGCGAGAATCGTGTTCTCGAACGTCGGCGCGTCTGCACTGTTCGCGATTGCCTCGATCTCGGCCCTCTGTTCGAGGATGCCTTTCTTGATCGCCGGCATGTAATCGCCGTTCTCGATGCTGGCGAAGGGCGGTACACCGTAAGGCGTGTCCCATTCCTGCATGAACGGGTTTCCGGCGAGTTCGGCGTCGGTCACGGCGATCTCG
>Ga0209456_10000014_pt1 | contig 83271 bp, 83 predicted proteins | sample COG_11_FD_184755 | JGI IMG/M metagenome (GOLD analysis project Ga0209456, IMG submission 184755) | Pelagic marine sediment microbial communities from the LTER site Helgoland, North Sea, for post-phytoplankton bloom and carbon turnover... | ecosystem: Environmental > Aquatic > Marine > Neritic...
CGGGCCCATTCGTGTTCCGCGAGTTCTCTGCGCTTTGCTACGAACTTCTCGCGTGTGTTAATCGTCCCAAACAACCATCCCCAGACGTCTTTTGACGCCGCAGTTTTGCGAGCGATCTTGTCAGTCCATTCGTGTGGTACATGACAGTCCGGGCACGTTGCCCGAACGCCGGACCGATTCGTGAAATGGATCGTTTCCTTCATTTCCTGGTAAACGTTGTCCTCGTGTTCGTGACAACTAATGCAGAAAGCCTCAGTGTTGCTCGCCTCAAGGGCCGTGTTAAAGCCGCCCCAGAAAATGACGCCAGCGATGAATCCGCCAAGAATCAGCGAGCCGATACCGTAGTGGACACTTGGCCGGCCGAAATCCCGCCAGATCTTGCGAAAGTACTGCACTTCAGTCGTCCGTCTCTTCGGCAGTTCTTCTCTGAAGTAGCTCGTCCATATCTACGAATTCGTTTTCGTAGACTTCACGGGTGACGGTTTGCGTGACATGGCACTGGTCGCAGAAATAGCGTCGCGGCGAGACGTCTGCCAAGAAGTTGCCATCGCGGTCCATGTAATGTGTCACGCTGATCATCGGTGCCTGGCTTTCCTCCGTGCGGCGCCGCGCGTGGCACGACATGCATCTGTTGACCTGCAGATTCAGTTCGTAGTCGCGCGTGTCGTGCGGGATAAGTGGCGGCTGCATTGGGTAGCTGCGTTGTGTCTTGATATCCTCATTCACCACGCGCGGGATCGGTGCGGGCTTGGGCGTATCAACAATTTTGACCCCGTCGCGCATCGTTGCTATTTCGTCAGCAAAAGTGGCTGCAAATAATGCCGGCAAGAGTAGAAGCGCGGTTAGTCTGGTAATCCAATTCATCGTCCCCTCCCCTATGCCTTTTCGATCTTGACGGCGCATTTCTTGTAGTCCGTCTGTTTCGATAGAGGATCCGTGGCGTCAAGAGTGACTTTGTTGATGAGCCTCGAGGCATCGAACCAGGGCACGAACACGAGTCCCTCCGGAGGCCGATTACGACCGCGCGTCTCCACACGTGTTCGCATCTCTCCCCGCCTCGAGACTATTCTTACGTCGTCACCGCGTCGTAGTCCCCGATTCCTGGCGTCGTCAGGATGCATATAAACGAGCGCATTCGGCACCGCGCGCTGCAGTTCAGGAACGCGCCTTGTCATGGATCCCGAGTGCCAGTGCTCGAGCACCCTGCCCGTGCACAGCCAAAGATCGTATTCCTCGTCCGGGCTTTCGGCGGCCGGTTCGTAAGGTAGAGCGAAGATGATCGCCTTGCCGTCCGGCTTGCCGTAGAAATCCCAGTCGCTGCCCGGTTTCACGTACGGATCTGAACCTTCCTTGAAGCGCCACAAGGTTTCCTTGCCGTCGACGACGGGCCAGCGCAGCCCTCTTGTCTGGTGATAGACATCATAAGGAGCAAGGTCGTGGGCTTTGCCACGGCCAAACTCGGCGTACTCTTCGAACAGGCTCTTCTGCACGTAATAGCCAAAATACTCCGACTCATTGTTGCCGTGATCGGAACTCGTTTCGGATAACGGGTACCGATTCGCATGACCGTTCGTAAACAGGACCTCGTAAAGCGTCTTGCCGCGGTGTTCCGGCGATTTGGCCAGCAGTTCCTCGGGCCAGACCTCGTCGGTCGTGAATCGTTTCGAGAATTCGATGACCTGCCAGACGTCGGAACGCGACTCACCGGGCGGCTCTATCATCTGGTACCAGGCCTGTGTGCGTCGCTCGGCATTACCGTAGACGCCTTCCTTCTCCACCCACATCGCAGTAGGCAACACGAGGTCGGCTGCCTCGGCCGTCACCGTGGGATAGGGATCGGATACGACGATGAAGTTATCCGGGTTGCGGTACCCCGGGTAGGCTTCCTCGTTGATATTGGCAGCGGCCTGCATGTTGTTGTTGCACTGCACCCAGTAGGCGTTGATTTCCCCGTCTTTCAGTTTGCGGTTGTGCAACACGGCGTGGTACCCGGGTTTGCCGACAATGGTCCCGTCAGGAAGGCGCCAGATCTTTTCGGCGATCTTGCGGTGTTTTTCGTTGGCGACGACCATGTCTGCCGGAAGTCGGTGTGAGAACGTACCCACCTCGCGCGCTGTGCCGCAGGCCGAGGGCTGGCCCGTCAGGCTGAAGGGGCTGTTACCCGGCGTGGCGATCTTGCCGGTGAGGAGATGAATGTTGTAAATGAGGTTGTTGCACCAGACGCCACGAGTGTGCTGGTTGACGCCCATCGTCCAGAATGACACGACCTTGCGATCAGGATCGGCATACAGTTCCGCGAGTGACCGCAGTTTATCGACCGATACACCACTGAGATTCGATACGTAGTCCTCGTCGTAGTCGCTCACGAATTCGGCGAACTCATCGAAACTCATCGGCTTCGAGCCGCCGCTGTTGGGATTTGCCGCCGCCTGCTGCAAAGGATGTTCATCACGCAGGCCATAGCCGATATCCGCGTCGCCACGACGGAAATTCGTATGCTTGTTGACGAAGTCGTGGTTAACACGCCCCGTCTTGATAATGTAATTGGCGATGAAGTTCAGAATCGCAAGATCGGTCTGCGGCGTGAAAATCATGTCCATGTCGGCCAGGTCGTAGCAGCGGTGCCTGAACGTCGAAAGAACGGCGACTTTCACATGTGACGCGCTGAGTCGGCGGTCCGTCACGCGTGTCCACAGGATCGGGTGCATCTCCGCCATGTTTGAACCCCAGAGGACGAATGCATCTGTTGCCTCGATGTCGTCATAGCAACCCATCGGCTCGTCGATGCCGAACGTGCGCATGAAACCACCGACCGCCGAGGCCATGCAATGGCGGGCATTGGGTTCGAGATTGTTCGAACGGAAACCGGCTTTCATGAGCTTGACCGCGGCGTAGCCTTCGAGAACGGTCCATTGCCCGGAGCCAAACATGCCGACCGAGGTCGGACCCTTGCTTTTCAGTGCGGCCTTGAATTTCTCGGCCATGACATCGAAAGCCTCGTCCCAGCTCACTGGGGTGAAGTCTCCGTCCTTGTGGTACTGGCCATCCCGTTTGCGGAGCAATGGCGTTTTCAGGCGATCACGCCCATACATGATTTTCGAGAGGAAATAGCCCTTGACGCAGTTGAGGCCCTTGTTGACGGGCGACTGGATGTCGCCATGAGTGGCGACGACCTTGCCGTCCAGTGTGGCTACGTTGACCGAACATCCCGTGCCGCAGAAACGGCACGGCGCCTTGTTCCAGGACAGGCGTGTGAGGTCCGAACCTGTAATGACGTTGCTGGCTGCAGCGGGAACGGCGACCCCTGCGACGCTTGCGGCCGCTGCAATCGCGTTGGCCTTCATGAATTCTCGTCTGGTGACTGTCATTGGAGTCTCGCCCCCGTTTTGATTAGGTTTCGCCCGGCACGTGGTCCGGGGAGTCTTCGGCGAATTCGTGGTAAACCGGGGCCACGGCGATCACCGAGCTCAGGCCTTCCAGTTGTGCCGTTATGTCCGCCAATTCGCGAACGTTGGCTGCCTCCGCCGTGACCACCAACTTGCCCTTCTCTTCAACATGGACTTCCAGTCCGGGCAGCGACTGGATGGCATGCGTCACCGCAGTTCCATCCTGTGGTCGGCAAGTCACAACGTAGCTCGCGACATGGTATTCGTTGTCAGCCACTGGCAGCGCCCCGTAACGCGTCTTCCGGACACGCATTGATACAGGCGCCGCAGGAAGTGCACGCATCCTGATCGATTCGTGGAATAGCGACGACGCCGAGTTGCGGCGGAAACCCGATAGCCTGTGCTTCGCAGGCGTCACCGCAGCTCTGGCATACGATCTGTCGCCTGGCGAGGCATGAGTCCATTACCTCGAGTCGGACTTGTATTGGCGGTCTGATAGCAGGTGACAGAGCCCCCTCTTCGCAAGCGTCAATGCAAGCACTACAGAACGTGCAGTTGCCGCGGCGGAAGTCGATTTCAGGAAATGCACCCGACCCCGCGACAATGATGCTCTCGGGACACGCGCTAACGCAGTCGCCACAGGCTGTGCAGGCATCCGCGAAAGCCGATATCGCGCCCGGGGGTCGCAAAGGCGCCGGCGTGTGCGTCGCCCTGCCCTGTAGCAGATTGCGTCGCGAGATATTGACCGCTTGAACCATGGCTCAATTCGAACCTGGCGGTCCAAAGATCAGCTGCATCATCCAGATCAGGAAGCCATAGCCACCGACAAGGATGATCGACAGGGCCGGGAACAAGAAGACTGCAATAAACAGAAAGACGCGACGTTCGCCACGTTTTGTCAGTACATGGTCTTTATCGGAATCCGGAACGCTCATGATTATCGCCACCTGTCATAGAAAGGTGCTGCGAAGCCCACTGTAATTAAATGACTGCCCGTATTCAATGTGGACGCGATTCGGCATAATGCGGGCCATAGGCTTCAGAGCAAGAACATGAAACTACGAATCCGGGAAAACACGATTCGACTGCGCCTGAAACGCAGCGAAGTGGACCAGATCGCTTCTGGCAAGAGCATCGTTGAGCACACGCAGTTCCCCCACTCCATATTGACCTATCGCCTGGAAATCGCCGACAAAGGGCCTTCTGTGGCGAGCTTTGATCAGGGCAACCTTGCGGTGCGCGTACCCATATCGGAGGTCCGGCAATGGGCGCAATCCGACCAGGTATCGATACTTGCGGAGCAGGCCGTTGGCGACTCACAGATGCTTTCACTACTCGTCGAGAAGGATTTCAAGTGCCTGTCACCAGGGCATCACCGACCCGATGAAGACGATGATGACACCTTTCCGCACCCGCACGCGGGATCGGAGAACGGCTGCTGATTTTTATGGCCAATCGGGGCTGGCTATAGGCCGGGTCAGCCGGAGCGCATCGTAGTAAGCGACGCGCCGGTGCATCAACTCGAAAACAGCGTCCAGGTCTCGGGCGTTGCTGGCGGCCAGATACCGATCGACAAGATCCTGGAGTTCCTGTCGTGGCATTTCTATGCCAGCCAGCCAAAGATGCCGCCTGTTAACACGGCGTAAATCAGCGCATCGAGAAAAGTCTTGGCCGTCACTGACCATGACCGGCCGAACCAGATGCTCTCCTGGATGTACGCGACGCCATAGGCGATGAACGCGACCGTCCCGGTGACACGGAACACCAGCAGGTAATCCGCTCCCGCGGCTACGGTGCGACTCAGTAAATAGGCACAGATAATCGCGACCAGCACGTTGTAGCCGAACATCATCGCGAGCTTGGGACCCATCGTGGGCAGACCCGAGGGCACGACTGTTATGAATGCCTGTGGGCCGTCGATGAACTTCTTCTGCATGTCCGCGTCTTTGAACTGCTTCGGATCCGGGCAGTTCGGCAAGGTGTACATACCCGGTTGGGTGCTCTTGAGGGCCGCGCGTACCGCCTCCTCATCGGCCGTTTTGCTCCAGTCGGTCTTGTGCCAGGGCATGAACATCCAGATGACCGACCCTGCAATGAAAACCACCACCGCCGAAGCGAGAATCGGCAGCCAAAGTGTCATGATCGTCATATCTACCCCCATTCTTGTCTGTTTTTCTTACATATAGCAGATTGCACTGCGATATGCTGCCATCATGCTTGTACGTGGGTTGCCATTGGTAACGGGCCTGGTGCCCCTGGTAGGCATCAACCTGGCCTACTGGATCGGTGTCGACAGCGACGTGATTCCTGCCTGCATACCCTATATCGATGGCTGTACTTCGATAAGCGCAACGGGCCGTTACCCGCCGGGCGACCGACTGTTCCGCGCCGTTATGCTCCCCCAGGCCGTTTTACTCGCTGTGACCTGGTATTTCGCCGCGTCCTGGCTACGGTCCCTGTCGCCGCAATCGAAAGCCGCCACCCCCGCCCTGGTGTTCGGCCTGGTCGGTGCGGCTGCGCTGATTCTTTACGTGAGCTTCCTGGGCACCAAGGAGCCTTTTTACGAGTTCATGCGGCGATTCGGAATCTACCTCTATTTCCTGGGCACCGGGATTGCCCAGATTGTTCTGACCCTGGGCCTCGAGGATTCACGATGGCGCCGCGGCATGCTTTGGGTCCTGGCTGTGCCGTGGGCACTGGGCTTACTGAATTTTGCCCAGAAGGCGGTGCGCGACGATTCTCGCGGGCTGGAAAACGCCATTGAGTGGATCGTTTCCGTGTTTCTCCAGGTCTGGTTCCTGCTGCTGTACGTCGGCTGGCGCAGGACAAATTTCCGCGTAACGGTAAGAACCGGCTAGCCGGCGGAAACCTCTCAGGTCGAGGCTTTTGTGAATTCGGCGTCGCCCGAATCGTCGGCGGTATCCAACTCTTCGGATGGTGCCGCCGAATAATCGAGAACGCCGGTTGCGATCAAATCGGTGGATGCCTGGGCCACGGAAAGCTCGGTCTCGACTTCCCGGATCTTCGCCTCGGCATGAACATTCTCGGTAGCCCTTTCAGCCAGTTCGGCTCGCAGCTCGCGGGTTTTCAGGACCGAACCCTTGAGGTCGGCCGCCACTTTCTCGATCTTCGACTGCTGCTCGGTGATCACGAAGTCGCGGCGCTCGATGCCGACCGTCGTTTCCTTGAGCTTCTCCTCGAGGTCTTCGGTGCTGTCCTTGTTTTTCTCCGCCTCGGCCTGGGCCACGCGGAGTTCCGCTTCGAGCGATCGGATACGATCGTCACGAGGGTCGCGCTTCTTGACCTGGTACCGGGAGCCGAGCTTCGCATTTATCGAGGACAGCAACCAGCCGGCGAGAAACGCGCCGAACGTCATCAGGATCAGTTTCTGGGGGAGCTCGACAAACATTGCATTATGATTATTGGGTTTGGCCGATCAATAAAGGACCGAGTTCTCAATCCTGCAATCGGGGAACCGGTCGGGAACGACCATAAATGGAATTCTGCGAAAACGCAATTGTCAAGAAATATGATTATAAAACAATAAAATAGATACGTTTATTGAAGTATTTTCTGTGTTTATTCCCCTGCATCTCTGGCTAGCGGTAGCACCACCACCGGACATTTTGTGCCTCGAGGAAGCCTTCCGCCTCCGCCCCCTTCAGCATCGCCAGGGTGCTGATCATACCGGCTTGCGTGCAACTCTCGGCGGCCACTGTAATCGATCGCGGTGCATCCGGGACCGGCCAGCCCGTCCGAGGGTCGAGTATATGGCTGTACCGCACCCCGTCCTTCTCGAGGAAGCGACGGGCATCGCCGCTCGTGGCAAGGGCACCCTGCCGCAGATCGATCCTGCGTTCGGGGGCGTCGGGAGTCTTTCCTTCGATCCCTACTCTCCAGCTGCGTCTTACCCTGGGGGCTGCCGTAGTCGCCAGGTCACCGCCGAAGTTAACCAGGCAAGGTGGTGCCCCCTCCTCTCTCAAGCGCTTCGCGGCGCGATCGACGGCGTACTCTTTGCCGATCCCTCCGAGGTCGATCTCCATGCCCTTGGGCATCTGTAGCTCGGGTCGATGCCAGGCAACCCGGGACCAGCCAATGTTCTGCCTCACGGTCTCGATATCGGCCTGGCGCGGGATTTTCGTGCCGCCATCGAAACTCCAGATATGCCTCAGGACGCCTGAGGTGATGTCGAAGCGCGCATCGCTGAGTTCGAAGAGCGTTGCTGCGAAATCCAGCAAATCGGCCGTCTCATCGTCTACGGTGATCGCTTCGCCATTGGCTTCGTTGATCCGGGCCACGGCGCTGCCACCGGTGTAGCGACTGAACTTGTCCTCAATTCGCCAGGCCTCCTCAGCCGCGAGCTGGCTCAGTTCGGATGCGTCGCCCCGTTTCACACACTCACACACGAGCTCACAGGGACTGCCCATTGCATGGAATCGCCCTGTCCACGCGTCCCGGCCCAACCTGAGGCTGACGTCTCGACCCAAGGCAGGCTAGAACCGGTAGCCGAACTGCACGATCAAGGCATTGAGGTCCGGGTAGTTGTCTCTGTTCGCCTGGTTGCCGATGATTTGACTGCCCGGCACCGTGCCGGATTGCTGGTACCACTCCACGCGCACGCTCATGTCGTTGCCGGCGCCTGTCCTCCAGCCGTATTTCAGACCGGCGGTAATACCGTCGAAATCGCCGAGCCGGTAGTCGTTCGATGCGTACCGGGGCAGCGGCTGACTGTTGTCGATACTCAACAGGTAGAACTCGGCCTCGCTCTGCGTATAGAAGCGCAGGTGTGGCTCAATATAGCTGTCGCCAGCCAGTGGCCAGCGATATCGCAGATCCACCGTGTGGGAGTCGATTTCCCAGTCGTCAGTCATGAAGCGGTACGAAATGTCCAGGACCTTGCCGTCCACGTAGTACTTTGCCTGGGTGTAGAGGCTGTGCTTGGTGCGCTCGTCGGGCCTGCTCTCGAACAGGAACTGGTGCGATGGCCCGCCTTCGACCGGTATGCCGCCCGTGCGCAGCAGTGTGTCGCCGGTCACGCCATCGACGAGGCTCAGGACTTTGTAGGGATCTGTCAGGTAGCCGTCCGAGTAGCTGTACGAGTAGTTGGCCTGCACGACGAGCGTTCGCGAGACGACCTGGGTCACGCCCAACACCACGTCGAGCACATCCTTGTCCTGGTCGCCCATGCGATTGCTCGTATCACCGACATCGAGCATCGGCGTCAACGGCATCGGGGCGCCACCTACCGGATCCAGATCGTCCATTGAATACGCGAGGCCGGCCGATACGGTCGTGTTGCGCTGGTTAAAATCTCGCGCGACCTTCGCATTGATGCCGAGATGCGTGTAGTCGTATTCGCTGGACACGCTACCGCCGATGTTGACGAGGCTGGTGTCACCCACGGGTTGCTGCCAATTGGCTGTCAACGCGACTCGCGTGTCCTTGAACGTGTCGTCCAGTGGCAGTTCGCCGGGTCCCACTGAGTAGAAGCCGTTACCCGAGGGACGCGTGAACGTCTGCACGACATCCTGCTTGATCGCGCCGTTGGGCGTGGCGCCCGTCAGCACGTCCACGGTCATGCCGAGCGACAGCGAGCGATCGTCGACGAACATGCGCCGCGCGATCGCCTTGACGCTGAAATCCTCGACACGGTCGTTGTCTTCGCCGTAATACAGGATCGACGTGTTGAAGTCCCAGTCTGAGGGCTCCTGTGCATCGACCTGTGTAGGGATGGCGGATCCCAGCAGCGAGCACGTCGCTGCTGCAAGCGCCGCCGATATCGGTTTGTTCCCCTCGGTGCGACTCATCGCGAGTTCCTCAATTGCAGCCGCAGCCGCCCCCACCGAAGCCACGACCACCGCTGGAGGCTTCCTTGCTGAAATAGATGTGGTCGTCCGTCGCTGCCTCCAGTTCGTCCGTCGTCAGCTGCATCTCTTCCATCGCGAGGATGTCGCGATCCCAGGGCTCGACCCCCATCGAGCTGCAACCGCCGCAGAGCAGCAGCGCCGCCGCGAGAAATCCGATCGTCCTCGTCATTCCGGGTTCTCCCCGAGGGCGGCGACGATTGCCGCCTCGTACTGATCCTGCTTCCTGACCTTGAAGCCGATGTGACTTGCTTGCAGCTCACCGTCACGGCCGATTACATAGGAACTGGGCATTCCCTGCACGTTGAATTCGCTAGCTAGCGCCGCCTCCGGGTCGTATCGAATGCGGAATCCTGCCGGGTACTGCTCCAGGAATTCCGTAGCCAGTTCCCGTCGCTTGTCGACATTGACGCCGATGATGACCAGACCGTCCTTTTCGTACCTTTGGTGCATATCATTCAGCCATGGAAAGGAGCGCCGGCATGGCACGCACCACGACGCCCAGAAATCCAGCACGACGACATTGCCCCGGTATTCCTCGAGGTCGAGCACGGCGGTCGAATCCGCACCGGCGGTCGGTGCCAGTGCGAGGAACCCTATTAGCGCACAGATTGTTCGGGTCTTGCTCATCGTCGGGTTATTAACGATATGCCCGCCACCCGCAATACGTGGTTTCCGTCGGGATCGATGCCGCAAAGGCATTAGCTCAGGACGTCCTTCGCAGGAATCGGCAGGCCGCGTCCGGGAAGTCCGTGAAGAAGCCGTCGACGGCCAGTTCGCGAATACAGAACGCCAGCAGCGCGTCGAAGGTCCCAAAACCCTCGGGAAGATCGTCGCTGCGAAATGTGAAAGGATGCACGGCCAGCCCGGCGTCGTGGGCGCGTTCCACCAGGCCCGTGGAACTGATGTGGCCGTCGCTGCCGCGCAACTTGTAAAGACGGTTGACCCACGGGCCGATGCCGTCAACTGTTCTGGCGAGACGGCGAAGTCCCCTGCTGCTGCGCAATTCGTCATAGTCGGTGCTCGCCTCGCCCCAGTCCGTTTCTCCTATGAGTTGTATGAGCTTTAATGGACATTCAAATTCATGCCGAATGCGCCGCAATTCGGCGGCATCGAAGCACTGCACGTAAACGGCATCAGAATGGTGCCTGTAGCCATACTCGTCGAGCACGTCGAGGAATTTCGGAGTGATGTCGAAGCCTTGCTGGCGGTGCCACTCAGGCCGTTTGATCTCCGGATAAATACCAATGGGTCGTCCGTGACTGTCCACGAGGTCAGCGATGAACTCGAGCTCCTCGGCAAAAGTCTGGATGCGGAAGATCTCGCCGGTTGAGTCGAACCGCCCCGGGTACACCCGCGTGCCATCCGCATTGATGCGTTCATTCACCTTCAGGGTCTTGATCTCGGCAAGATCGAAGTCCCGCACGTAATAACGGCCGTCGGCGCGCGCCCTGTCCGGGAAATGAGCCGCGATGTCGCTGACACGATCAAGGTGAATGTCGTGCAGGACGACGAGTTCGTCGTCGCGCGTAGCGACAACGTCCTGTTCGAGATAATCGGCGCCCATGGCGTAGGCGAGCGCCTTCGCCGGCAGCGTGTGTTCGGGCACGTGACCGGATGCGCCACGGTGTGCGATTACGACGGGCCGCATCTAGTAAATCACTTTAATTAAAATCTATAAGCAATTGTATATAAAACTATTCATCGACCGGTCCGTCCGCGTCGAATCCCGGGAAATCGATCACCTCCCAGCGTGAGGTGTCTTCTCCCCTGGCCTGGCGTTTTAACGCATCGACCATTTCCCGGTCGTTCCATTCGATCTGTTCGGCACAACGCGCGACGATTTCCCCGGGCGTTTCGGCCATGCCGCCGAACGGCTTGATCGCTATCATCTTGATGTCGTTCGCGTCTGCAACATCCATCATGAAATTGACCAGGTCCTTCTTCTCTTCGTACAGGGCAGGAAGCACGATTACGGCCTCGGCCAGTTTGATCTGCGCGATCAACTCGTCCTTGATCGCCTGCAGCCCACCCGTGGTCGGGATATTCTCCGGTTTGCTTATATTGAGGTAATAGAAGCGGTCGACGCTTTCGAGGAATTCGAAGACTCGCAGATAGTCGTCGCTCTCGGCGAAACTGTGGGTCGCGAATACGCGGATCGGGTTTTGTTCAGACACCGTGTGCTCCGTTTCTTTCCTGCCTCGCGCCCTATTTTAGCCAATTCAGCGGGTCACCGCGCTAACCGTGTCTCGGTATGCCGGAAACGGTTCCCCTGCCCCGGGGGTTTCGGTATCGTAGCGGCGCATGCGGCTTCTTCTCTATAACATCAGATACGCTGTTGGTGGCGGCGCCAGCATGCACATGCCTTTGCCAGGTGCAGGGTACGTGCTTGGCAACCAGAGCGTGCTGCCCGAGATTACGCGCTTCATCAAGTCCGTGGACCCTGACGTCGTCGGCCTGATCGAGGTGGATACGGGCTCGATCCGCAGCCGCAAGGTCAACCAGGCCGAGAAGATCGCGGCCGAACTCGGGATGAATACGTCCTACGAGACCAAGTACGGCGAGAGATCCATCAACCAGATGCTGCCGATCGTCCGTAAGCAGGGCAATGCGTTCATGGCGGCGCCCCGCGTCCACGGCGAGAAATTCCACTACTTCGACACGGGTATCAAGCGCCTGATCATCGAGCTCGAAATGGACGACTACGCAGTCTTCCTCGTGCACCTGTCGTTGAAGTACCGGCACCGGCACCTCCAGCTGCGGCACCTCTACGACCTCATCCAGGCGACCAGCAAGCCTGTCGTCGTGGCCGGAGACTTCAATACATTCTGGGGTGAGAATGAGATCTACCTGTTTATGAAAGCGGCGGGCCTGACATCCGCAAACACCGAGAGCATCCCCACGTACCCCAGCCGTTCGCCGCGCAAAGAGCTCGACTTCGTCCTGTACCAAAACGGTATCAATGTCACGGGCTTCGACGTACCGAATGTCAAACTGTCGGACCATTTGCCACTGGTCTTTGATTTCGAACTTGCATGAAGAGTAAATACTGATGACCCAACACTGGAAAACCGAATCTGACGACAATGGTGTCGTCTGGCTGTGCCTCGACAAGGCCGATGTATCCGCCAACGTGCTTTCATCGGAAGTAATGCTCGAGTTGAATACGGTTCTCGACGAGCTCGAGAAGGACACGCCCCGGGGACTCATCCTCTACTCCGGGAAGTCCGGCAGCTTCGTCATGGGCGCCGACATCAAGGAATTCACCCAGATCGACACGCCGGAGCTTGGCTACGATCTCGTGCGCCAGGGCCAACAGCTTTTCGATCGCATAGAGAATCTAGGCTGCCCGACCGTCGTGGTAATCAACGGCGTGTGCCTCGGCGGCGGGCTCGAATTAGCGATGGCCTGCGATTACCGCGTGGTCATCGAAACAGACAAGAAGATACTCGGATTGCCGGAAGTCAGGCTCGGTCTGCATCCAGGCTTCGGCGGGACCGTGCGCGCGGTCCGGATATGCGGGGTCCGTGCGGGCATGCCGATCATGCTGACGGGCAATCCCGTCAACCCCGGGAAGGCGAAACGCATCGGTCTCATTGACCGAATCTGCAGCGCGGATGACTGGCGCGCGGTGGCTGGGCAGCTCATCGACACGCGTCCGCCAAAACAGCGTATGCCGTTTGTCGATCGGCTGCTGAACCTGGGCGTTGCGCGGGGATTCGTAAAGAAGATGTTGCTGAACCAGGTGCGCGGCAAGGCCCGGAAGGAGCACTACCCGGCCCCTTACGCGATGATCGACATCTGGGCTTCTGAGGGCGCATCGGCGAAGACCGGCTACGAGGCGGAAGCGCGCAGTTTTGCGCGGCTCATGTGCACGAGCACGGCGAAGAACCTGATTCGCGTATTCTTCCTGCAGAGCAAATTGAAGGGCCAAGGCAACAAGATCGACAAGAAGATCGGGCATGTTCACGTGGTCGGTGCTGGTGTCATGGGGGGCGACATAGCCGCCTGGTGCGCGTTGCGAGGGCATACCGTGACGCTGCAGGATCGCGAACAAAAGTACATCGACCCGGCAATCGAACGCGCGGAAAAACTGTTCGGCAAGCGAGTGCGCGATGAGGCGAAGCGCAAAGCGACTGTCGAGCGGCTCAGAGCGGACGTCAACGGTGATGGCGCCGCAGAGGCGGACCTGGTGATCGAAGCCATCTTTGAGAACCTCGAGGCCAAGCAGGCGCTCTACAAGGACCTCGAAGCGAAGATGAAGCCCGGCGCCCTGCTCTCCAGCAACACGTCGAGCATCCGGCTCGAAGACCTGCGGACCGTGCTTAGTGAGCCCCGCCGGTTCATTGGCCTGCACTTTTTCAACCCGGTCGCGATGCTGCCGCTCGTCGAGGTCATTCGCTGCGAAGACACCGAGCAGGATGCACTCGATATCGGTTTTGCGTTCACCAAGGGCATCAGCAAGCTGCCGCTCGAATGTGCGAGTTCGCCCGGTTTCGTGGTCAATCGCATCCTCGCGCCGTACATGGCCGAGGCCATGCACCTTGCCGAGGACGGGGTGCCTCTGCCCGAGATCGACAAGGCCGCAGAACGTTTCGGTATGCCCATGGGCCCCGTAGAACTCGTCGACAGCGTCGGCCTCGACGTTGCATTGCACGTGTCGAAGGTCCTCGGAGAAGCGATGAACCGGCCTATCCCGGCTCGCCTCGAAGACATGGTCGAGGACGGCCTCCTGGGACGCAAGTCGGGCCAGGGTTTCTATAGCTGGCAGGAGGGCAAGGCCGTCAAACCGGAGAGCGATTCGGCGAGTGTCCCGGCCGATATCGAGGATCGCCTGATACTGCCGATGGTCAACGAAGCTGTCGCATGCCTCGCCGAAGGCGTAGTCAGCGAAGCCGACCTGCTGGATGCCGGCGTGATATTCGGTACCGGTTTTGCACCGTTTAGAGGTGGTCCGCTGAATTATGCACGTGAAAGGGGTATCCAGGACGTGCTGGCGGCGCTGGGACGGCTCGCGGCCAGCCACGGCGAGCGGTTTTCGCCACACAGTGGCTGGTCCGACCTGTGACACCGGTCACACATGGGCCGGATACCGATTGGAAACTGTGCGGTGCTTCACGCTGCTTGACGTAATCGGTACCGGAAGTCGTTGAATTGAAGGTAGAATACGCCGCAGAACCCAGAACAACTCAAGAGCGAGATTCGAGCATTAACAGGATAACCAATGGCAATTGAGCAGATAAGCACTGAGCTGCTCAGAGGTTTCTCACCGCTCGACGGTCTGAAACGCGACAACCTTGCGGCGCTTGCGCGCAAGGTGCAAATCCGTGAGGCGTCGCCCGGCCAGATCCTGTTCAAGGAAGGCGACACCGAGAAACGGACCATTTACGTGGTCTCCGGCGTGCTCGAACTCGTTGACCAGGCCAAGGTGGTAGGCAAGGTCGAGGGCGGGAGCGAGTTGGCTCGCAACCCGGTGGCGCCGGTCTACCCGCGGCGCGTCACAGCGCGGGCGCGCGATCGTGTGCAGTTCATTTCCATCGACAGCGATTTGCTCGACGTGATGCTTACCTGGGACCAGACAGGCACCTACGAGGTGTCGGAGTTACAGGGCGAATCGGACCAGGGCACCGAGGACTGGATGACGATGCTGCTGCAGACCAAGGCATTCCACAAGATTCCGCCGGCCAACATACAGGCCATCTTCATGCGGATGCAGCAGATCAACTACAAGTCCGGCGACGTCATTCTCAAGCAGGGTGCTGAGGGCGACTACTTCTACGTGCTGATACGCGGCTCGGCGCTCGTTACGCGCGAGACGCCGCTCAGCAAGGAAGGCATCAAGCTTGCCGAGTTGCACGTGGGCGATACATTTGGCGAAGAGGCGCTGATCTCGGAGGCCAAACGCAATGCCACGGTCACGATGCAGGCCGATGGCGCCGTCATGCGGCTTGGCAAGGACGATTTCAAGACGCTCCTGAACGAGCCGATGCTCGATTGGCTAACCAAGACTGAAGCCGACGAGATCATCCGTAGTGGCGGGCAGTGGCTGGATGTGCGGCTACCCAGCGAATTCGAGAACCAGCACCTGGACGGTGCGGTCAATATTCCGCTGTACTTCATTCGCCTGAAGATTTCGACACTCGACCAGGATAAGAAGTACGTCGTCTGCTGCGACACGGGCCGGCGCAGCTCGGCCGGCGCCTATATTCTCAGTGAGCGCGGCTACCAGGCTTTCGTGCTGCGTGGCGGTATTAACGGCGAGCCCGCCTAGCCAGGATCAATCCACAAATCTCTCGGAAGCGCGGCGCTTGCGCTGACTACATCGTGTGGGTCGGCTTGTCTCCACCCAGGGCACCGGCGAGGTAGTTTTCGATCTTCTTCTGCGTGTTGCCCTGGTCCTGGTCGCTGAACTGCACGCCGATCCCTGCCGTACGCTTGCCCTGCGCGCCTTTCGGCGTCATCCAGATGACGGTCCCCGCGACCGGGATCTTCTCTTCTTCGCCCATGAGATTCAGCAGCATGAAGACCTCGTCTCCGAGGCGGTACGAACTACTGGTCGGTATGAACAGGCCGCCATTGACGACATAGGGCATGTATGCGAGATACAACGCGCTCTTGTCCTTGATCGTCAATGTCAGCAGTCCGGGTTTGCTCATATCATCAGTTCCATGCCATCAGTTGCTGTAGTCGGGTCGCAGTGCTGCAGCCCTTTTGCCCAGTCGATTAACAGGCCCTCGATAGTCAGCTGCACGTTGTACGAGCCGCCGGCCTGTCCGCGAAGGCGATTGATTATGTCTAGATAGCAGAACAGATTTCGCCTGTCCATGCGCCGCAGCACAGAATCGTCGATTGCGACATCCGCGCCGTACCCCGTGAATATGGCAATAGCTGCATGCCTTACCTGGTGCGCAAGCCAGTTGAGGACAAACGCGGGATCCAGCTTGGCCCAACGCGCGGCGACTTCGACCGCTGAACCCTTACCGCGACCCAGGGCATTGAGATCGCGCGCCATTCCGGCACTGGTATCCAGATAATCAAGCGCATCTATCGCAGCCAACGGCGCACCGCCGGCGACGTTGAGCGCCTCGGGCCACGCCGACCCCGGGTGCAGGCGGTTGAGCCAAGCCAGCGCGTCGGCAGTGCCAGGAGGAGCGAAATCAATACGTTGGCAACGACTGAATATCGTCGCGGGCAGCCGGCCGCTGCGGTCGGCAATGAGGATCAGCAGAGTGTCGCCTGGTGGTTCTTCGAGTGTCTTCAGGAGGCTGTTGGCGGCATTGATCGTCATGGCGTTGGCCGGGTCGATGACCGCGACCTTGCCCCTGCCCTCGTAGCTCGTAAGGCCCAGGCTGCCTACGATTTCGCGTATCTGCTCGATGCCGATCGCTTGCTTGTCTTCGGGTATTGCAACCCATCGCAGGTCCGCGTGCTCCGGGATGACCAGCGGATGGCGCGGCAGACCCGCATCGACCTCGAGGCCCAGCTTCCTTGCTGCGAGCCACGCAGCCGCCGATCGTTTTCCAACACCGGCCGGCCCGGCCAGCAACACGGCATGCGGCAGCCGCTCGAACCGTTCTCGATCGAGCCAGGAATTCGCGAAATCTTTTAGCCAAAAAAGTTCCATTAAACAGATAATTAAAGATTATTGTTAATGTTAAACATTACTTATCAACTGGTCCGCCAACAGTTCGACCTCGTGCTTCACCTCGTCGAGAGATTGCATCGTGTCGATGACCACGAAGCGTCCGGGCTCGTTGCCGGCAATTTGCAGGTAGCACTCGCGCACCCGCTGGAAGAAGTCAGCCCGCTCCTGCTCGAAACGGTCAGGCGCACTGCGCTTGCTGGCGCGCTGCATGCCGATTTCGACGGGCGCATCCAGCAGGATAGTCAGGTCCGGCCAGGTATCGCCGTGAACCCAGTCTGCGACCCTGTCGATCGTTTCCATGGGTATGCCTCGCCCACCGCCCTGGTACGCCCTGCTGGAGTCCGTGAAACGGTCACTGACCACCCAGGTACCGGCCTCGAGCGCAGGGAGGATGACGTTGTTCACGTTGAGTGAACGTGCGGCGAATATCAGCAGCAGTTCGGCGATCTCCGGAATCGGCTCGTCGCCCCGGTGCTGGACGATGTCCCTGATATCCTCGGCCAGCGGCGTTCCTCCCGGCTCCCGTGTCGTCAGGACCCTGTGGCCCGCTGATTCGATGCGCTTGACGAGTACCTCGATATTGGTCGACTTGCCGACGCCCTCGATGCCCTCAACGGTAATGAATTTGCCGCGTTCCATCTAGCTTCCCTGTCGACGTTGCTGGCGCAGCCGGCGCAGGTATTCGGCGACCGCCGCGTCGTGCTCCGCCTTGGTGGCTGAGAAATGGTGGCTGCCATCGCCGAGGCCCGTCGCCACGAAATAGAGTTCGTTGCCCGGGGCCGGATGCAGCACCGAGCGGATTGCGGCCCGGCCCGGCATGGCAATGGGTGTCGGCGGTAGTCCATGCCGCGTATACGTGTTGTAGGGCGTGTCGGTCCGCAGGTGCACCCGTGTCAGATTGCCGTCGAACGCCGGCCCAATGCCGTAAATCACCGTCGGGTCCGTCTGCAGGCGCATGCGCTTCTCCAGCCGCCTGGCGAAAACGCCCGCGATCCTCGGGCGTTCGGCAGCGAGCGCGGTCTCTTTCTCGACAATGGAAGCCAGCACGAGCGCGTCGTAGGGGGATGTTACAGGCGCGGATTGGTCACGAGCCGGCCACTCCTCCTGCAGTACGTTCTGCATCAGCATGTAGGCCTGCTTCAACACTTCCCTGTCTGCTGTCGCGCGCGCGAAACGGTAGGTTTCCGGGAGAAACTGTCCTTCGGGATGCAGCACGCTGGCGCCGAGTTCGCTCAGCAAGGCCGGCCAGTCTTCGTCGGTCATCGTGGCTTTGATCGCTTCGTTGGCGTGCAGCGCCGCGAGCAGGTCGCGATGATTCCAGCCTTCGACAATGGTAAATGAGTAAAGGCGAACCTCGCCGCTCGTGAATTGTTCGAGGATCGATCGCGGTGTGGCACCGGCGTCGATCAGGTACTCGCCCGCCTGTATCGCGCCTGCCTGGCCATTCCGGCGCGCGTACAGCCGGAACCAGAGGTCTGAGTCGATAACCTCGAGATCGACGAGTCTGCGGGTCACGGAGGCGAACGAACTGCCGGCCGGAATCTCGAACGCGAGGCCACTATCGGCCACCGAGACCGGCTCATCCATGAAGTTCTGCACCTGCCAGGCACCGAGCCCGAGAACCGCAGCCGCCACCAGGAGCAGCAGGACGAATGCGACACCCAGCCGTTTCATAGTGCGCACTCCGTAATGCCGTTACGTGCCAGGATCGCGGTGACTTCGCGCGTAAGCCGGCCGGGAACCAGGGTTTTGCCGTCGCACTGCCGGATCGGCAGCGCACCGAACTGGCTGTTGGTTAGAAAGACCTCTTCGCAGTCGCGAAATTCGTCAAGCGCCACGTCGCGAACGCTAACCTCGATACCTTCCGCAGCCAACGACTGGATCGCGAAGCTGCGCATCACACCCTCGACGCCGCAACGATCCAGAGAGGGGGTGACGATTGTCTTGTCGACGGCGATAAACACGTTACTCATGGTACCGCAGATCAGGCGCTCTTCGGCATCGAGCATGAGACCTTCGAAGGCGTCGCCGGTGAGGCATTCCGATCGGCCAAGTACCTGTTCAATTCGGTTGAGCGACTTGAGGCCGGCTGTCGCGGAGTAAACCGCCAGGCGGGTCGTGCAGAGAATCGTGTTGACGCCTTCCCGGTAAGACTCGGCGGCCACGGGCCTGGACGGGAACACGCCGATAACTACAGATGCCGGGCTCGGTTTTTTTCTGCCGTAGCCCCGCTGGCTCACGCCGCTACTGACGACAATCTTTGCAACGCTATGTGCCGGGGTTTCCTGGCTTTGCTCGATCGCTGACGCGAGGTCATTCTCGAGCTTACTTGCGTCGGGCATTTCGATTCCGAGAACCACGCAGCCCCGTTCCAGGCGCTCCAGGTGAAGGTCGAACAGGCGAGGCTTGCCGGCCCGGATCGCGATGGTTTCGAACAAACCGTCGCCATACTGCACGGCGCGATCATCGATGGGAATCGAATCGACGGACGTCCCGTTACGATACCAGCCGCTCATCGTGTGAGCGCCCTCAATAGTCCTTCTGCCTTGGCCCTCGTCTCCTGCAATTCCGCGTGGGGGTCGGAGTCCGCGACGATGCCGGATCCCGCCCTGAACGTGACGGTGTCGCCGCGTTTCACCATGGTACGAATCAGGATATTGAGGTCGAGACTGCCATCCCTGTTGAGATAACCGAAAGAACCTGTATACGCGCCACGTGGCCCCTGTTCGAGTGCCGCGATGATCTCCATGCACCGGACCTTGGGGCAACCCGTAATCGTGCCACCCGGGAACACCGCGGCGATAGACTGGCCAGGCGTCACGTCGGGACGAATCCGCCCCCTGACGTTCGATACGATGTGATGCACGTGTGCGTAACTTTCGAGCACCATCATTTCGTCCACCTCCACTGACCCGGCTTCGCAAATGCGGCCAAGGTCATTTCGCTCGAGGTCGACCAGCATGACATGTTCTGCCCGTTCCTTGGGGTGAGAAAACAGCTCCGTGGACAGAGAATTGTCGGTTCGATCGTCGTGCGACCTCGGACGCGTGCCTGCTATGGGGCGCGTAGAGGCGAAGCCGTCGCGCACCTTCAGTAGCCGCTCCGGCGACGAGGATATGATCTCGACGTCGTCCCACCGGGCCATTCCCGCGAACGGCCCCGGGTTAGCCTCGCAAAGGGAAGCGTAGATTTCGCTCGCGTCCACGCCTGCGCCGAGTCCGGCCTCCCATTCGCGTGACAGGTTAGCCTGGTAGACGTCGCCCGCGGCAATGTGTTCCTTGGCCTTGACGACGGCATCGATGAAGCAGTCCGGCTCTTCCTCCCGAATCGACGTGAAATCGATGCCGGTTGGCGCTGGTACGACCTGCAGCGATTCGAGGTCCCGCAGCAAGGTTTCCCGGTCAGCGCAGTCCTGGCCTTCCGAAACCAGGAAAGCGGACGATTGCTCGTGATCGAAAATGACCGCCGACGGGCAGCGAACGGCGAAAGCCACGGGCAGCAGTGAATCGTCGTGCAAATCGAGTGCCGGCTCGATACTGCCAGCGAGTTCGTAACCGAGGTACAGGAACCAGCCGCCATGAAAAGGCAAGTTCGATGCCGGTGCCGACCTGCGGTTCTCGAGCCACCATTCATCGAGCGTATCGAGAAAGGTCTGCCCTCTTTCGCTCGCATGGCCCGCGAGCACGCCATCGGGACCGAGGCAAAGCTCGTCTTCGGGGAAAGCGAACAAGATGTCGTAACGGCCGAGTTCACTGCCGGTGGCGGTGCTTTGCAGCAGAAACGGATACCGGTCAGGATACTCGCGATGCAGCAGGCGCAGTTCGTCGGGACCCGCGATATCGCCGAATGGCTCAGTCAAAAGCGCGCAGGACCAGGCTTCCGTTCGTTCCCCCGAAACCGAATGAATTGGACATGGCGATCTTCACGCTCGCCTCGCGTGCCTCGTTGGGGACATAGTCCAGATCGCACTCGGGATCCTGGTTTTCGAGGTTCGATGTCGGCGGAATGACGCCGTTGTTAATTGCCAGCGTGCAGAAGATCGCTTCCGCGACACCTGCCGCTCCGAGCAGGTGTCCTGTCGTGGACTTCGTGGAACTGACGGCCAGTGACGAAGCGGAATTGCCGAAGGCCCTCTTGATGCCCACGGTCTCACCGATGTCGCCGGCGGGCGTCGATGTGCCATGCGCATTCAGGTAGTCGACGTCCGCGGGATCGATGCCTGCATCCTTGATCGCAGCCATCATGCACTTGCGTGCGCCCTCGCCATCGGCCGGCGGCAGCGTAATGTGATAGGCGTCACCGCTCATTCCGAAACCGATCAGTTCGGCGTAGATCGTGGCACCACGTGCCCTGGCATACTCGAGTTCCTCGAGTACGACGCAGCCGGCGCCGTTACTCAGGACGAATCCATCCCGATCGACGTCGAATGGACGGCTGGCGCGCGTGGGGTCGTCGTTGCGGGTCGACATGGCTCTTGCAGAACAAAAGCCGCCCAGGGCCAGCGGCGTTGTCGCATACTCCGCGCCCCCGGCAAGCATGACCTCCGCATCGCCGTGCTCGATACTGCGCGCCGCGAGTCCGATGCAGTGCGTCGACGTGGCGCAAGCCGTGACGATCGAGATATTGGGTCCCGTGATGTGCTTGAGGATACTGACCTGGCCCGAGATCATATTGATAATGCTACCGGGAATGAAGAACGGCGATACTCTCCGCGGGCCGCCTTCGTACATCCTGTTGCAGTTGTCTTCGATGTACTTGATGCCGCCGATTCCCGAACCCATCGCAACGCCGATCGTGTGGCCATTCTCCTCGCTGATCTCGAGTCCAGAATTTTCGATGGCTTTGCACGTCGCAGCGACGCCGTAGTGCACGAAGGGATCGTTCTTGCGCTGCTCTTTCTTTGGCAGATAGTCGTCGACGTTGAAGTCCCTGACGATCCCGGCGATGCGAGTGGGAAAAGCCGACGTATCGAAGTCCTCGACGAGCACGATGCCGGAGTTGCCTTCGCAGACATTTTTCCAGGCGTCGTCCAGCTGGCTGCCCACGGGGGACACGATACCCATACCGGTGATAACGACGCGTCGCTTATTCAAGAATCTGTCCGTTGTCGGATGGCAGGACTGCCTGTCGGAACTTGCAGGGTGAGGCGCGGCGACGGGCGCCGCGCCTGTATTTCTTAGCCTTCGCTCTGGCGAGCAGTGACGAAATCGATGGCCTGCTGCACCGTGGTGATCTTCTCTGCTTCCTCGTCAGGAATCTCGGTTTCGAATTCTTCTTCGAGAGCCATGACGAGCTCGACCGTGTCGAGCGAATCGGCGCCAAGGTCATCGACAAAAGAAGCATCGTTCGTTACTTCGTCTTCTTTGACGCCGAGTTGCTCGGCCACGATGCTCTTAACTTGTTCTTCAATACTGCTCATAGTCTTCATTACTCCTGAAAAGACTTCAAAAATTCAATATGGCCGGGCACGAATGCCGCATGTTGCTGCCACATTTCCCACCTGTTTTACCTCTAAGTCCTTGATATTTCAAGGAGCATCCCGGGCGTGGGTGGCTATTGTATGTGAATCGCCGAAGGCAATCTATAGCGTTTTAGTCCATCACCATGCCGCCATTGACGTGCAGTGTCTCCCCCGTGATATAGGCCCCGCCAGCTGAGGCCAGAAACAGCACAGCATTGGCGATATCGCCACCCTCGCCCAGCCTGCCGAGCGGCACCTGGTCGAGCATCGCCGCACGTTGATCGTCCGGCAAGACCTTGGTCATGTCGGTGTCGATGAAGCCCGGTGCGACGACGTTGACGGTAATGCCGCGACTGCCGATTTCACGCGCGAGTGACTTCGAAAAGCCGACCATCCCGGCCTTGGTCGCGGCATAGTTCGTCTGCCCTGCATTACCCATTACGGCGATGACTGACGCGATGCTGATGATGCGACCTTTGCGCGCCTTCATCATGCCTCGCAGGCAGGCTTTGCTGACGCGGTAAAGCCCGGTGAGATTGGTAGCGATGACGTCATCCCATTCATCCTGTTTCATGCGCATGAGCAGGTTGTCGCGAGTAATGCCGGCATTGTTGACCAGGATGGTCGGGCTGCCCTCGTTTGCCTGCACGTCCTTGAGTGCGGCCTGTACCGATTCGTCGTCCGCGACATTCAGGACGACACCGCGCCCTTTGCCGTCGAGCGCGGCCGAGATTCCGTCCGCACCGGCCTGGCTCGTCGCGGTCCCCACAACGGTTGCGCCAGCGTCACACAGTGTCGCAGCAATGGACGCTCCGATGCCACGGGAGGCACCTGTAACCAGTGCTATCTCGCCTTGCAGCGCCTCGCTGCCGAATAGATTGCTCATGAGGGGTCCTTGGTAGTTGTGATCAGTCCTGCAATGCTTTTTGCAGGCTGTCGTGGTTGTCGATAAAGCTGACCGGCGTGCCCTTGTCGATACGCCGAACCAATCCCGCGAGTACCTTGCCGGGGCCGCATTCGATGATCCGCGTTGCGCCACCGGATATCATGGCCTTAATGGTCGCGACCCAGTGAACGTGACTGTAAACCTGTAGAGAAAGGCGCGCACGAATGTCGTCTGCATCCCCGTAGGGCGTGCCGTCGGTTGCCGCCAGCACAGGGATACCCGGTGCCGAGAAATTCGCCTCGGCCAGGGCCCCGCTGAGTGCCTCACCGGCCTCGGTCATGAGTGACGAATGTGACGGTACGCTGACAGGTAGCTTCATCGCGCGACGCGCGCCGGCAGCCTTGGCACGCTCGATCGCGTCGTCGACGGCAGACGCATGCCCCGCGATGACAACCTGCCCCGGAGAGTTGTAATTGACCGGTTCGGCCACCTGGCTACCGGATACCTCCGCACACACAGCGCGCACGCTGTCATTGTCGAGCCCAAGGATCGCCGCCATGGCACCGACACCGGCGGGCACCGCGTCCTGCATGAGTTGAGCGCGGCGCATGACGACCTTCATCGCGTCGCCAAAACTCAAGGTGCCAGCGGTGACGAGTGCGCTGTACTCGCCGAGACTATGGCCTGCCACCTGCGCCGGCGACTGGCCCCCTGCTTCCTGCCAGGCTCTGTAAGCGGCAACGCCCGCCGTGAGCATCGCGGGCTGCGTAACGACCGTCTCGCCGAGTTTCTCGGCAGGCCCATCCTGGACCAGCTGCCACAGGTCGTAGCCGAGCGTTTCGCTGGCCTCGCCATAGGTCTCTCGCACGATCGGAAACTCGGCCGCCAGGTCGGCCTGCATACCCTGAGACTGCGATCCCTGGCCTGGAAATACCATTGCGATAGTCACGATCGTCTCCGTTGCACTCACGTCATCGAGGCCGCGAATTATATAGGCGCAGCGCGTCGGACTCTAATCCGCACTACAGTGCCGGCGATGATCCCGGCAATGGCGCCGTAAAAATGGGCGTCGACGATGACTGGCCCGCCGCTGGATAGTGCCGAGCCGGGCATGGCACCCATTGTTTGCTCCCACGCGATCTTCACGACGACGAGAGCCGCGACGGCCAGCAGGTCCTTGCGATCCCGTCCTGCGAGGATGACGAGGCCAGCAACCAGCAGGCCATGCAGGACACCCGAGAGACCCACATACCACTGCAGCTCGGGATTCAGGAACCAGAAACCCAGATCCACCAGCCCGACCGCGAACGCGAGCACGAACGTCCACTGAAGGCTCCTGAGCGCATCACCCAGCAGGTACCAGACGAAACCGAGTCCGACCATGTTGAGCAGGAAGTGGGACGGGCCCAGGTGCACGAAATGGCCGCTCAGGAGACGCCACCACTGACCGGCAGCGATTTCGCTGCGCTCGAACCGGAGCCAGTCACGCCCGTGGTCACCCAGGCCGAGCAGCGCCAGCGCAGCGCCGAAGATGATCATCGGCCAGGCCCAGCCCCCTGAAAGGAGCGATCTTCGGAAATTTCCCCTGAGTTTGTCTAACCCCATGTTTGATATACTTGCGTTTAATCTATCGAAGAGTCAATTCGGCGGTTCCGCCATCGGCGGTGTGTCGTTCTGGAGCAAAGTCTAGTGAGCAACAAACATGTAGTGCGCCGTGGTCTTCGGCAGCAAGGTTTCACGCTGATCGAGATCATGGTGGTCGTAATCATCATCGGCATCCTCGCGGCGATTGTGGCACCGAATGTAATCGGTCGCGTCGACGATGCGCAGATCACAAAAGCCCGGGCCGAGATATCGAACATCGAGAATGCGATGAAGTTCTACCGGCTCGATAACTTCGCCTACCCCACTACCGAGCAGGGTATCGATGCGTTGGTAACGCGGCCCCAGGACCCCAATATTCGCAACTGGAAGCCTGGCGGCTACCTCGACCGTATGCCGAAAGACCCGTGGGGCAATCCGTACCTCTACCTGAATCCCGGTAACAATGGCGAGATCGACATCTACACGCTCGGTCGCGACGGCGCTCCGGGCGGCGAGGGGCTCGATACCGATCTCGGTAACTGGGACCCGGAAACGCAGTAGCTCCACCACTGTTTCGAGGGTTGCCGACCCTTATGACTATTTTGCACAGAGCCCGCGGGTTCACGCTGATCGAGATTCTCGTCGTGGTAGTGATCGTTGCCACGATCGTGGGTACCGTGGTGTTGTCCATGGGGCTGGTGAGCGACGATCGGGAACTGGAAACGGAACGTAATCGCCTCGCCAGCCTGATCGACGTCGCGCAGGACGAAGCGATGATGCAGGGACGCGAGTTCGGTCTCGAGTTCATGCGCTCGAGCTATCGATTCGTCGAGTTCGACCCTCTGACCTTTCAATGGGCGGAGGTCCCGTACGACGAGTTGTTCCGCCTGCGCTACCTGCCCGAGGGAATGGAATTCGATCTTTATGTCGAGGACAAGAATATTGTGCTGGATCTCGATCCGCAGCAATTCTCCGACCCCGAGGAAAAAGCGGACATGAGCTCCGACGACAACGACTATGCGCCACACGTATTCGTGTTCTCGAGCGGCGAGTCGACCGCTTTCGAGATTCACCTGCGTCGTGACGTCAGCGATCAACTTCTTGTGATGCGTGGCGATATCTTCGGCGATATCGAATTCGTGAGCGCAGAGGAGTAGATCGTGGGTGGCTCGCACAGGGGATTTACGCTCGTCGAGGTCATGGTGGCACTGTCAATTGTTGCCCTGTCGCTAACGGCGATAGCCGCGAGCATGAACCAGATGATTGATGCCGCGAATACGATGCGCGAGAGGTCTTATGCAAGCTGGATCGCGCAGAACAAGTTGACGGAGCTGCGGCTCGCCAATGAACAGCCCGAGGTCAGCTCGAGCAGCGGTGAAGTTGATTTTGCGAATACGACCTGGGAGTGGCGCACGGTTGTATCGGAAACCGGCATAGAAGAATTTTACCGTGTCGATGTATCGATCTCGCTGCCGGCCAACGACTACGTGATACGAACGGTGACGGGGTTCATCGGAGAGCCACTTGCCATTGGCCAGAGCAACGGGCTGTGGGGCAGTGAGTTGCGTTCGAGTGGAGCCGAAAAGTGACCGCGACGCGCGAACGGGGCTTTACGCTCATCGAGGTGCTGGTCGCGCTCGCGGTGTTCGGTGTGCTGTCCGTGCTCGCCTACATGTCGCTCGCACAGACGCTGTCGAACTCTGACATGCTCACGGCGCGAATGGATCGCCTGCAGTCAATACAACGCACGATGAGTTACCTTTCGAATGAACTCCTGCAAGCTGTACCGCGCCCGGTGCGCGTGGAACTCGGCGAGGCGCCGGTCCCGGCATTGCAATCGAGCCTGGTCTCCGATTTCGCACTGCAGCTCACTCATGGTGGCTGGCCGAATGCGGCCGGCACACCGCGCAGCACGATGCAGCGAACGGCCTACCGCATCGAGGACGGTGAGTTGATTCGCTACCACTGGAATGTACTGGATCGCACCGTGAACAATACGCCGATCGGGACAGTCATGCTCGAAGAGGTCAACAGCCTGACGTTCCGGTTCCTGCAGGTGAGTGGCGAATGGACCGACCAGTGGCCGCCGCTTGCCGCACAGGGTGCTCCCCCCCTGCGCACGCTGCCGCGTGCCGTCGAAATAGTTCTCGAACTTCCGGATGAGGGTGAACTCAATCGGTTCATCGAGGTTGCGCCATGAACCGGCCGCGCGGGAAACGCGGGGTGGCATTGATTACGGCCATGCTGATCACAGCGTTGACAGGTTCGCTCGCGGCTGGCCTCTCCTGGGACAATGCGCTGGACGTCAGGCGAACGATGGTGATGTTGTACCGCGACCAGGCCATCCAGGTGGCGGTCGGCTCGGAAGGCTGGGTGCGCACTATCCTCAAGGACGACGCCGCGAATAGCGAGAATGATCACCTGGGCGAGATCTGGGCGACGGAGATCCCGGTCCTGCCGATAGAAGCCGAGGCTGTACAGGGCACGATCTACGGCAAGATTGAGGACCTGCAGGGGCGATTCAATATCAACAACCTGCTCGACGGTAACGGCGAGATCGACGAGCCGTCTTTTGAGCAGTTCGAGCGACTGCTTGCGGCATTGGGCCTGGATATCCGGCTCGCTGGTGTGACCGCAGACTGGCTGGATTCGGACCAGACCGCGAGCATTCCCGACGGTGCCGAGGACGATCTCTACACGGGGTTTACGCCGGCGTACCGAACGGCAAACCAGAGCCTCGCCAACGTCACGGAACTGGCCGCGCTGGATGGCATGGACCGGGCGAGTTTCCAGACCTTGTTGCCTCACGTTACGGCTTTGCCGGGGCGCACGCAGATCAACGTCAACACCGCGACCTCCGCCGTGCTGCAGTCGCTGGGCCCGAATATCAGCGTCGGGGACGCCGAAGGACTGATACAGCAACGCGAGGAAGGCGGTTTCGTCGACTTCAGCAATGTCTTTGCGCCGCTCGTTGCACCGGAATTGCAACAGTGGATATCGGAAACCTCCAGCTTTTTCCAATTGAAGGCTGTCGTGCAGATTGATACGGTTCGGATTACTCTCTTCACAACGCTGTATCGGGGCGGTGCCCAGGTGACACCGATCCTGCGCAGCCTGGGTACGATCTAGCATGGCCGAGTTTCTCGTAATCAGACTTGGGCGCTCGCGCGAGGACGCGGTGGCGTGGGTCGTCGCTGACGACGGCGGCACACTACGTGGCCGTCCGGATAGCGGCGCGCTCGGGCAGGCGGCGTTGCAGGCTGGCGGTCGTTCGATCATCGTCCTGGTGCCGGCTACCGATGTCCTGACGACCACCGTGAACCTGCCGATTCGCGGGGGCGCGCGTCTTCGCGCTGCACTGCCCTTCGCGCTTGAGGAATCCGTGGCCGACGATGTTGATAAGCTGCATTTTGCGTCGGCCCCCCGGCGCGAGAGCGGCCTGCTGCCGGTTGCCATTGTTGCGCGTCAGAAGATGGATGAGTGGCTGGAACAACTCGAGGAAGCCGGCATCGTCGCGGCACGCATGGTTCCCGAGAATTACGGGCTCTCACGTATCCCCGGCACCGCGAGCGTGCTCGTCGACAATGATCTCGTCTTCTTCAACGATGGTGTCGACACCGAGTTTGTGCTGCAGGGGGCGAAGCCCAGCGAGGCGCTCGAGGCAGCCGGTATGCTCAGCGACAGGCACAGCGATGATCCCGACGACGATGATGCTGCGCACCTCGTTGCCTATTGTGAAGCGGCCGATGAGGAGCGGCTGTCGCACGACTGGATCGCGCTGCGACACGAATTGCACAGCGTAGACATCAACCTGCTTGCTGATGGCGCGTTGCCGCGTCTCGCCGTGACGGTGGCGAGCGGCAATGGCGTCAACCTGCTGCAGGGCCGGTACGGGGAAAGGACCGATTACCGGGCGCAGCTGCAACCCTGGCGCACCGCCGCGATTCTGCTGATCGGATTGCTGCTAGCGGGATTCGCGACCAAGGGCATGGACTACTACCGCCTCACACAGGAACAAGAGACATTGCAGGCATTGTTCACGACCGAATATCGTGAGCTTCGTCCCAACGATACGCGCGAGATCCTCGATCCCATCCAGAGGGTGCGGTCGATTCAGCAGGGCCTCGGCGCTGCCGCGGGCCCACAGGTCTTCCTGCCGTCACTGCGCCAACTCAGCGAAGCGATGGCCCAGAATTCAGCAGCGCGAATCGAAACGATCAGTTATCGGGCCGGTGTCATCGACGTACGCATCTCGTCGCCCGATGTGGCAACGCTCGACAACATCCAGAAAGCCGTCAGTGCTTCCGGCCAGTTCCAGGCATCCATACAGTCGACCGACCAGGTGGCCGATGAAATCTCGAGCCGCCTGCAGATCCGCGAGGCGGGTTCATGAAAGACTGGTTCGAGGGGCTCGAGGCTCGTGAGAAGCTGTTCGTTGGCGTTGGCGCGATCGTCGTAGTGATCTCGTTACTCTACGGATTCATGTGGGCGCCGCTCGACAGGAGTCATGCCCGCACAGCCGCCAGCGTCGACGTGTGGCAGCGCAGTCTCGCGGAGCTGCGGCCGCTCAAGGGTCTCGCGCAAACCAGCCTGGCGGACGCGCCCCGGGCTGCGGCCAGCCAGCAGTCCCCCATCATCATCGTCGACCAGACGCTGCGCAGCCGGGGGCTCGAGCAGTTCCGCAAGCGCAGCCAGCCAACGACCAGTAACGGCATTCGGATCGAGTTCGAGAACGTTGCGTTCGACGAGCTCGTGCTGTGGCTGGGCGATCTTGCCGACCAGTACGCAATGCATGTTCAGGCTGGCAGTTTGTCAACCGGCGGGCGCTCCGGTCCCGGACGTATCAGCGCGACACTGACCCTGGAGCGTGCTCCTTGATCCAGTCGAAACGCTGGCTGCTGTTGGTCGGGGTCATCACAGTAGTTACAGGGTTGGCTCTGACCTTTCCCGCACGCATCGCCTATCGCTGGTTCGCGCCCGACGAACTGGCCCTTAGCGGAATTCATGGCAGCGTATGGAATGGCAAGGCCGACGCTGCAGCAGCGGCAGGCATTTACGTGCTGGAGCTCCGCTGGCGCATCAAACCCTTGCAGCTCCTGACCGGAAAAGCTGTTTATCGTATCGAGGCATCGCCGGCGTCGGGCTTCATCGAGGCCGATGTCGGTGTTGGCCTCGGTGGCACTATCGTGCTTGCGGACCTTGCAGCAGCACTGCCGCTGAACCTTTTCGCGCAGCCTTTGGGCATGCGGGGTCTGCAGGGTAACGCAAGTCTCCAATTCGATAGAATTGAGTTTCAGAATGACCTGCCCGTGGAAGCAGACGGTACGCTCGAGGTCAGTTCACTGCTGGCGCCAAGGATTGCTCGCGAGCCGATCGGCGGCTACCGAATCGAGTTCTTTTCCCAGGACGACGGTATTGGCGCCAGCGTCGAGGATACGGATGGCGTCGTCGATATAGCCGGGAGTCTGCAGATCAACAGCGATCGCAGCTACCAGTTCATTGCCCAGGTCGTAGCCAAGCCCCAGGCGCCCGCGCGTCTCAGGACACAGATGCAGTATTTGCCGCCTGCGAATGAACGCGGACAGCAGGAGTTGCGAATCGAGGGAAGCCTCTAGACCTCGAGAAAGGTCTGCAGCAACGGAAAATACAGCGCACGACGCGCTGTCGTGTTCGCGAACGCATCGTACAACGCCGAATACTTATCGAGTTGCGGTTTGTAGCGTTCTGCCTCCGCCAGGAGAAAGCCTTCGAGATTGCCGCCCTCGTGTGAGCTGGTCTTGTAATCGACGATCCAGTGGACACCGTCATCGTCAATCCGGACCCTGTCGAGGACAATCGACTCGAGTTCACCTTCGTAAATGCCGCTCAGCGCAAACTCGGCGTGCCCATCCCCGCTCAGCAGCCAGCGGCCTCGTCCGTCGCTGAGTACGCCTGTAAGCGCCTGCTGGACGCGCCCGGATATATCCTTGCCCATTGCCTCTGTGACCCCCATCTCCCGGAGCCAACGCAGTGTCACGCGCTCGTGGCGTGCCGGGTCACCGCGGATCGCCTGCCCCCTGCCCCCTGTCAGCAAATGCAGCCAGCGGTGCACGATGGTGCCCGCGATTCTCGCTTCGGTGCCGACCCAGTAGAATTCCACTTCCTCGTCGGCGGGATGGCTGTCTTCCACGGCCTCGGCGCCGGGGAGAGCCGGCACCTCGGGCAGGCTCCATGGCCTGTCGAATCGACGCAGCATGGGGTCAATCCAGGCTTCCTTTGCGTCCTCATCGCCCCTCGCAGCAGCCCGTCCGGATGCGGCCTGATACTGTGGCATGACGGCGGGCCACAGCAAACGCAGCAGGCTCCTGCTGGCAGGTGGGCGCAAGCCATCGTCCGCCAGCCCCGTGTGGCCCATCAGGTGCAATGATTTGCGCGCCCGGGTACAGGCGACGTACAGGAGGCGTGCCTGCTCGTGCCGGTCTTTCTTCGTTTCTGCAAGCTCGATGAAGCGATGCACGGGATCCCGCTCCAGTTCCGCCCGCGGCGCCACCGGGCTGATGATCTTCCGCTCTTGTCCATGGCCCCCGGGGACGTCGTACCACGACAGCACCCGCCGCTCCCTCTGTCCGGGGACACGGCCGAGGCCGTAAAGCAATACGTGCGCAAACTCCAGACCCTTCGCGCGGTGCATCGTCATTACCTGTAGTCGCGCGCTCGAATCGCTCGACACGCGTTCCATGTCGAGCATCGACTCGAGGGCGGCAACGTCATCGAGGGAACCGCAGCGCTCGTGTTTCTCGAGTACATCGAAATACCGATAGATGTTCTGCACCGCGTACTCATCATCGAGAATTGCAGGCCCGCCCAGCGTCATCCAGCTACGCTCGACCAGTGTCCGGAGTCCTTCGGACCGCCGCGGCGCAACCAGCGATTGCAGCGCCGGCAGTGCGGCGATGACCGCTTCTCTACCTGTCGCTGACAGGCGTGCCAGGCGTGTCTCGTCCTGGAGCAGCTCCGAGACCGTGCTGTTCGTGTCATTCCTGACGAGCGTGTGCAAATCGGTCCAGTCGAGCCCGATCCAGGGTGCGCGCAGGATCGCGAGCCATGCCAGGCGATCTCCCTGGTGTGCGGCCGCTCGCGTCAGTGCCAATACCTCGATAATCTCGGGCAGGTCCGTGAGCCGATCGATCTCGACGGCACGGTAGTCGACGCCCGCACTGCGAAGCGCCGCTAACAAGCCGGGCAGCTGCGTGCGGCTGCGCACCAGCACAGCCATATCGTCATCGGGGTGATCACGTAATGTGGCCGCGATCACGTTGCAGCCGGCTTCGGCTTCCTGTGACAGGCTGCTGCCAAACAGCGGATGCACGGCACAGTCGCCGAGATCTGCGAGCTGCTCGACGCTCACAGCCTCGGAGTAAGAGACCGCGCCGCTCGACGCGTCGTCTTCGTCGGAGAAGATGTCCGGAAATACCGTGTTGAACCAATCCACGAGAAATGCGCCCGAGCGGAAGTTGCGTCGTAGCACCAGCGGCTCGAGCCGCTTGTCGCCAATCCCGAGACGTTTCGCCAGCAGGAACTGGCCGACCTCGGCATTTCGAAACCGGTAGATAGACTGCATCGGGTCCCCGACGCAGAACAGCGTTCTACCATCGTCTGCTTCCCAACCGCCTGTCAGGGCTTCGAGCATTCGGTATTGCGCGCTGGACGTATCCTGCATCTCGTCGATGAGGATGTGGCTGACCTGGTAATCGAGCAACAGTGCCACATCCCCCGGAGTCTCCGCCGTCCCGAGCGCAGCGCCCGCCGTCATCGCAACTTCGATGTGATCGACAACGCCGTTTTCGGCGAACAGGCGCTTCAGGTCGGTGACCGCCAACGGCAGCAGGCGGAACAACGCCAGCAGGACCTGCCACTGTTCATCGCTGTAGCGAACCGGCGGCAAGGTCCGGACATCGTGCAGGAGTTCGGCAAGCGAGTCCGCGTCGACCAGTGACTCGAGCAGTGCGTGCATCGCGGCTTTCTGGCCCTGGTCTTTCGGAGGAAACCCTTGGCGTTTGTCGACTTTCTTGCGAATGCCACCGCTACGGGTCAGCAACAGCTCTGCCACCCCGAGCCAGTACGGCAGGCCGTCGACATCGGTGCCCGGCAGTTCGTGCCGTTCGTGCAATCTGCAAATCGGGTTAGCTGGCTCCCCGTTTTCGCGGAGCTGGCTCCCCGCGTAATGCATGAGCCCGCAAAGGGCCTCGACAAGCTCCGGCTCGAAAGCGTCAGCGGTCTTTTGCAAATGCTCCCCGACACTGCGCTCGAGGTTGTTTTCGAATTGCTCGCGCAGGGCTGCTGACTCCTCCGCAGACAACAAGCCCGTTCCCATGAACGGGAGCCACTGGTCCCGCGTCGCAAGCATCTGCGCCAGGTAAGCCACGTAGATTCCGGTGTTGTTGTCGACATGGCCGAGTATGTCGCGGGTTGCCTCCTGCAAGTCGCCGCTTTCGACCAGCCAGTCCAGGGTCGCGATCGCCGCGCGACGTTGCACGGTCTTTAGCTCCGCATCCACGATCACGCGTACGCCGCTGGCGCTGCCTGGCGCGCTGAGTGGGCGCGCCCGCGCAATCGAGGCGTTGAGCGCGTCGAGTGTCTGGATGCGCATCCGCCGTGGATTGCTCATCAGGCGCCAGCCGTTCTTGCGGTCGTGCCCAAGGACCGTCTGTGCCAGCGAGATCGTTTGCCTCTGGTGAGCCTCCTCCGGCCTGGCGCCCTCCTCCGCCCGTCGCAGGGCGTCGAGCACACGGTATTGCATCTCGGCCGCGGCCTTGCGCGTGAACGTGATCGCGAGTATCTCTTCCGGATTTTCGACCAGGGCCAGCAGTTTCAGGTAGCGCTGGATCAGCAGCTCCGTCTTCCCCGAGCCGGCCGGTGCCTGCACGATGAACGAACGCGATATGTCCAGCGCCTCCTGCCGGGCATGCACATCATCGTCGAATCTCTGCTGATCAGGCATCGCGGCGGAGTTCCGTAAAGCGGCTGAGGAGGTTCAGGAAACGGGCATCCCTGGCACTTTGCAGCGCGTTGATTCGGACATCGCCACGGCTCATGTCATCACAGGCCTGCCGGACGATCTGTTGCCATCCACCAAGCTGGTCCGCCCACTCTTCTTCGTCCGTGTGCCCGCTGCCTGTTGCCGTAAAGACAATATCGCGACTGTCAATATAAGCCAGCACCAGCGACGAGACCGGCTCGTCGACGGCACCTGCATAGGCGATCAGCTGAATGTCTGCAGGTTGGCCATCGCTCTTGAGGAAGCTCCTTTTCGCTCCGGTCTTGTAATCAATGATGGCGAGCGATCCATCGGCCGCCCGGTCGATACGGTCGACGCGCAGCTTCAGGCGAACCGATGCTTCTGAGAAGTCGACCTCTCGTTCGACAGCCGCGACTTCGAAATCCTCGCGTTCACTATCGACGCGCACGAATCGTCGTAGCAGCGCCTTGGTTCGTTGCCGCTCGAGTCTTAGTAGCTCGAATAGCAGTGAATCTGTATTGCGTTCATGCCGGACAAGCACAGCCTGTATCGCTTCGTCGAGACGGCGATCGAGTTCCGCTTCAGCCCACGCGGAAATCTCGGCCTTCGAAGGCGTCCCGCTGTATAGCCTGCAGAGGACGTCGTGTACGACGTTGCCGCGCATCGCAGGCGAGATCCCCGATGCCTGTGGCTGCAGGAGCTTCACGCCGAGTCTGCCGGTCAGGAACGCGGCAAGGGGCTCAATCAGCTGCCGTTGTATGGTGGCCGCGCCGCCCGCAAGTTTCTCGTCGGGCAGGATGGCGGGCGCCGCTTCGCTTGCCCTTACGAGGTCGATGCGTTTCACGAGTTGTGTGGCGTGCCAGCCGGGATCGGCCGCAACTGCGGCCGCTTCAGGTTCGATCTTCCGCAACAGGTTGCTCGGGGTTTGCTCGGCGTCGTCTGCGTACAACGGATAACTAAAGACCACCTCGTCAGCGCAGTGCTCGAATCCCCGCAGCAGGCTCTCGGCGTATTCCAGCGTGTCAGCGGGATCGGCACCGGGCATCTTCTTATGCCGTTGCAGGCTTCGCGAAATGAGCGGCGATGCCCGGCCTGCCGCTGGCCAGTGTGCGGCTGTCAATCCCGTGATCCAGACCGCGTCGAACTCCGCGCCGGACGACTCGAGCGGTCCGAGCAACTGCACGGATGCACTTCGCGACTCTGGCTGAAACACGATCTCGCCCGACATCTGTTCAAGACGCGCCAGTGCCGCTGCAAGCGTCATCGATGGGCTGACGAGGTCGAGGCGCGCGAGCTCATTGAGCAGCTCACGCCAACGGTTGACGAGCTGGAAATCGTGACTACTCAACGCGCTTTCGCCGGGCCATCCTCCAGCCTTGAGCACCTCATCGATGAACAGCGACCACCTGGCCGGGGACGCATGCCTGGGCAATTCGCGGCGCCACTTGCTCATCTCCGCGACCAGCCGCTGCCACCCGGGTGCGTCATCCCGCTCGCCCGACAGCGCCGAGGACACCATGGCTGGCGACCAGTCGCGGTCCGGCAATTGCCGGAGCTTCAGTTCCAGACGGCAACGACCGCCCGTTGCCCCTTCTGCGAGCAGCGGCGACCTTAGCAGGTGGCCGATGTCCGCAGCGCCGAGATCGCGCACGAGCCAGCGCAACATCAACATCGCGATCGCGATCGCCGGGTATTCACTGAGTTTGCGACCGTAAGAGACATTAACCGCTTGCGCCACGCTGGCATCGGCATACTGCCAACCGGGCACCAGTCCCTCACTTACCAGTCTCGTTGCCTGGACTGCCTGCTGTTCGAGGTCACTCGCCACGATCGCCACCTTGCTCGCAGCGTTCTTCGACAGGACTTCGTGTGCCCATGCACCGGCGGCACGTAGCTCGGCTTCCTTGTTGTCAAAACCTGCGAGCCGGGCCCTGCTTTGCCGGGAAAGTCTCCCGGCATCGCAGACTTCACAGCCTCTCGTTTCGAGGGCCTCCCTGGTGGCCGACACAACCGGGGCCTCTCGGTCGAAACCCGCGAACGTGTATCGACCTTCCGTCGGCACCCGGTCAGCCTCGATAAGCTCGTGGACCAGCGCCGCTATTCCGGCATCATCCACCCAAGCTTCGCGCTCGAGAATCCCAAGGTAACGTCCGGCGACCCGCGCGAACAGGCGCTGGTCGTCGTTTTGTGCGGACTTCGCAACATCGCGAATAGGGACCTGCCAGTCGGCCAGGCGTTGCCAGGATTCTCGCGACAATCTGATGAGGTTGGCGAAACCTGCAAGATCAGCGGATTCCTTTGCGAGGCAACGCTCCCAGAGAACCCGGCTCTGGTGCACATTGAGGCGTACTGGCAGCGACACCTGGTCGGAAGCGAGATCAAGCTGCAGGGCCAGCCAGTCCGGCCACGCATGTATGGCGGGGCTCGGCCACGCCATGTTGCCGTCGCGAATCTGGCCGTTAGCAAACTCCTGGCGTAACACTCGCGCCAGGCGCCGGTTCGCCGTTACTACGGTTGCAGGCGGGTGCAGCGCGTCGCGGAGCCAGTCGTACATCGCTCAGGCGTGTTGATCCAGGCAAGCCTCGATGCGATCGAAAACGATATTGATGGTCTCGGTGTCGGGCAACGTCGTAATGCGGAAGTGATCGGTGTAGGGCGTATTGAAACTACTTCCCGGCGCGACCAGTACGTGGTGGTTCTCGAGCAGATCGAGCGCAAATGCCTGATCGTCGAAACGTCCCTCGAAGCGCGGATCCAGCCGGATAAACGCATACATCGCGCCCATCGGCGGTTGGACAGCCAGGTAGTCGCTGTTCGCGACCCGATCAATGATCGTCTGTCTCGACAGGTAAAGACGGCCGCCCGGACTGACAAGATCCCTGACGCTCTGGAAGCCGCCCAGCGCGGTCTGCACGGCCCACTGTCCCGGTACGTTGCTGCATAAACGCAGGGCAGACAGCAATTCCATGCCGTGGATATATTCGGCGGCAAGTTCGAGGTCGCCCGTGAACACGCACCAACCCACTCGATAGCCGCAGGCGCGGTAGATCTTCGACAGACCCGAAAAGGTCAGGCATACGGCGTTGTCCACCAGTGTCGCCATCGGGATGAATTCGGCGCCGTCGTAGACCATCTGGTCGTAGATTTCGTCGGACAGGACGACGAGATTGTTGCGCTCCGCCAGGTCGGCGATAGCCTGCAGCGTGGCACGATCGTAGACGGCGCCACTCGGATTGTTGGGATTGATGACGACGATCGCCTTGGTCTTGTTGTTGATGAGGCTCTCGATATTGGCCAGGTCCGGCATGAAACCGTTCCCGGTAAGGCAATCGTAGTGGCGAACCGTTCCGCCGTTGAGGGTCACCGCCGCACTCCACAGGGGATAGTCGGGGCTCGGCACGATCACCTCATCGCCGGGATTCAGCAGTGCGCGCAGCGACAGATCGATGAGTTCGCTGACGCCGTTCCCGATGAAGACCTCTTCCGCGCTGACATCCAGTATGCCGCGGCTCTGCTGCTGCATGACCACGGCCTCCCGGGCCGGAAAGATGCCCTTCTGATGGCAGTAGGGTTCCGCCTGACCGAGATTTTCGATCATCGCAAGCCGCATCGTCTCCGGCGTCCTGAAACCGAACAGCCCGGGGTTGCCGATGTTCAGGGAGATGATCTCGTAGCCGCGCTTCTCGAGATCGAGGGCGCGGTTCGCGAGTTGCCCGCGAATCTCGTAACGAACGCCTTTAAGCGCGTCACTGGTGTGAATATGCTGGTTCATTGTCGATGCTTTGCTCTAGATCGCGTCGTTCTGACGAAGCTCGGCGATTCTTTCGTCAGAGTACCCCAACCACTCCCGCAATACCTCATCCGTATGCTCGCCGAGTAATGGCGGCGCCTTCTCGTATTGCACCGCCGTCCGGGAGAAATTCACGGGATTGGCAACAAGCGGAACCGTATCGCCCTGTGAGTTGAGCAGATGGCGAACGAGCTCGCGTTCTTTCGCATGCTCGTCGGATAACACTTCGCCAATGTCATTGATGGGCCCTGCAGGCACGCCCTCGTTCCTGAGTGCCTCGAGCCACTGCGCTGTAGTGCGCCGGGAAAACTCCTGCTGCAGCAGCTCGACCAGCTCACGGCGATTGCCGATACGGTCGCGATTCGTGCGGAACCGGGCGTCCAATGCGAGCCCAGGAAGCCCGATACACCTGGCGCAGGCCGCGAACTGCCTGTCGTTTCCGACTGCAAGCATGAGGTTGCCGTCGGAGGTGGCGAACGCCTGGTAAGGAACGAGGTTCGGATGAGCGGTGCCCATGCGACGCGGCACTTCCCCACCGACCAGGTAGTTCATGTTCTGGTTGGCCAGCCACGCGACCTGGCTATCGTACAGCGGCACATCAATGTGCTGGCCCTCGCCGGAGACCTGGCGTGCATTCAACGCAGCCAGTACCGCGGTAACCGCGTACATTCCTGCCATGATGTCGGCGACAGCGACGCCAACCTTCTGCGGACCCCCATCGCTGTCGTCCGGTGGCCCCGTGATGCTCATGAGTCCCGCAGATGCCTGGATCATCGCATCGTAACCTGGCTCAAGCGCACGTGGCCCTGTTTGACCAAATGCCGATACAGAGCAATAGATCAGCTTCGGATTGACGCCAAGAAGATCGTCAGGCCCGAGTCCGTAACGCTGCAAGCCGCCGACGCGGAAGTTCTCGAGCAGTACGTCGGCCCTTGACGCCAGGTCACGGACAAGTCGTTGCCCCGTTTCGGTCGAGATATCGATCGTGATCGATCGCTTGTTGCGGTTCGCGGACAGGAAATACGCGGACTCGCCCGCGTCATTACCGCCGAGCCAGGGAGGGCCCCACTGCCGGGTATCGTCACCGCTACCGGGCTTTTCGATCTTGACGACGTCGGCGCCGTAGTCGCCCAGTAATTGTCCCGCCCATGGACCTGCAAGCACTCGACTCATGTCCAGTACGCGAATGTTTGCGAGTGGCGAGGCCATGAAAGACGCAGCAACCTGTCAAGAATTCACTTTAAAAAACCCGGCCAACCTTTCGGTTGGCCGGGCGGGTCCGCACGGAGATTGCGGATTGCGTGACTCGATCACCTGACAACAAGTCAGCGGCGTTCGGGTCCAGCTCAGTATCTTCGACGTCTTCAACTGCCGCCGAAGTGTGTTCGATTTCCGGCATTTCGGGCCGAACCGGGTCGGCTCATCTGTGAATGCCTATCCTCGGATACTTGAGTCACAGATGCAATCGGCATCGGTGAATTATGCCCACATCACCCGGTTTTGGCCAGAAAACAATACGATAATTAACATTAATACAATGTTATAACGCATTGCTTAATAACAGATTACTAGGATCTATGCGGGTTTCGTATGAGACCGTTCACTTCTCACCGCCACCCGCCCTTCTGGACATTTAGACTCATTCGAGCCGATTAGTTTGATCCAATTCCGCAGCCCGGCGCCAGGTTTCAACCTGCTCCCCGGGCTATCGGTCGAGCCGGGTCACGAATCCATTCGCTCCAGGAGCCAACATAGACCCGCGGCTCGGCATATCCTGCGAGCAGGCCCGAAAGCGCAAGATGACACGCCGTGACTCCCGACCCGCACATGACTGCCCATGCCTGTGATTTGTCCGGACCCAGGACTTTGCCCCACAGTGCCTCGAGTGATCGCCTCATCTTCCATGTCCCGTCATCATTGAGGCTTTCCGTGAGCGGCAGGTTAATGGAACCCGGAATGTGTCCGGCGATCGGGTCGATAGGCTCGAGTTCCCCGCGAAAACGCTCCGCATCACGTGCGTCGATGAGCCGCATTGCAGCGATCGCTGCCGGGTCCCTGGCAAGTTCCCGGGTAGTCAGCACGAGTTCGGGACGTGGGCGCGCAGCAAAGTGTTTACGAGCGACGGCTTCGGATCCGCCGCGCAGATCGTAGCCCTGCCGCAGCCAGGCATCGAGCCCCCCGTCCAGGAGTTGTACCTTCGAGTGACCGGTCCAGCGCAACAGCCACCATGCACGCGCCGCCAGCGCGCCGTTGTTGGCGTCGTAGACCACGATTCGCGTCGTGTTGTCGACACCCAATGCTCCGAGCCTCTCCTGGAACGTTCCGGCGTCGGGCAGCGGATGTCTGCCGGTCCGCGGACCGACTGGTGACGCGAGATCGCGATCGAGATCGGCGAAGACGGCGCCCGGAATATGGCCGCCAAGGTACAGTTGTTCACCCGCTGCGGGATCCGCCAGGTCGAAGCGGCAATCGATGATCCTCCATCCGGATTGGTCGAGGCACTCGTGCAACGACTCCGGGTCGATCAGGTGACTGGCTGCGTTCATCGGTCGCCCCGCTATTTTGTCAGTCCGGACCTTGTACACGCCGCAACCCTCGTAGACAATACCTTGCCGTGTCGATACCCGGCACGGGTTTTCAGATTTCGGAGTCAGACAATTGGACAAGATACTGGTTGGCCTGAAGCGAGCCGTTGACTACAACGTGCGTGTGCAGGTCAGGAGTGACGGCAGCGGCGTCGAAACGGACGGCGTGAAGATGAGCATCAACCCCTTCGATGAGATTGCACTCGAGGAAGCTCTGCAGATCCGGGAGCGAGGCGAAGCCAATGAAGTTGTTGTCGTCTCGATCGGCACATCTGACGCGCAACAGCAGCTGCGCACGGGACTTGCCATGGGTGCGGACCGCGCGATCCTCGTGGAGGCCGAAGGTACGCCCGACACGCTGAGCATTGCGCGCACGTTCATGGCGCTGATCGAGCGTGAGAACGCGGATCTCGTCATCCTCGGCAAACAGGCGATCGACGATGATAATAGCCAGACCGGCCAGGTGCTGGCGGCGATCTGGGGCCGGCCACAGGCCACATTCGCGTCCGAGGTCGTCTTCAAAGGTGACACGGCGACGGTGACACGGGAAGTCGACAGCGGCCTGGAAATCCTCGAGATCGATCTCCCCGCGGTAATCACGGTCGACCTTAGACTCAATGAGCCACGCTACGTGAAGCTGCCCGATATCATGAAGGCCAAGAAGAAGCCGCTCGATACGATCGCGCTCACGGATCTCGGCGTTGAACCCGGCCCGCAGATCGAGGAAACGACCTACGAACCGCCCGCGGGCCGACAGAAAGGCATCATGGTTGACGACGTTGCCGGCCTCGTGGCCGCACTGAAGGACAAAGGACTGGTGTAATGGCAAAGATATTGATAATCGCCGAACACGACGGCACATCTCTGAATCCGAGTACGGCCAAGTGCGTCGCATGCGCGACGAGTATCGATGGCGCGGAAATCGACATCGCGGTCCTTGGCGCCAGCATTGCGGACGTGGCTGCCCAGGCAGCGGAGCTTGGCTCCGTCGCACGGGTCCTGACTGTCGAGAACGAGCAGAATACCCCGGCCGTGGCCGCAATCCTCGCACCGCAGATCGTGTCGCTTGCGGATGGCTACAGTCATGTTTTCGGCCCTTCGACTGCCTTCGGTAAGGACCTGATGCCACGCGTGTCCGCCTTGTTGGGTGTCAACCAGATCAGCGACATCATGTCTGTCGAGGGCAGCCATGAATTCAAGCGCCCGATCTATGCCGGCAATGCGGTAGTAACCGTCAAGGCCCCGGCGGATCATCCCGTCGTTGCTACGGTGAGAACCGCGTCCTACCAGGCCGCAGGCGGCGGCAACAGTGCCGCGGTTGAGGCTGCCGGCATTGACGCCGAGTTGCCCTCGCACACGCGTTTTGTCGAGTTACAGTCCGGCGCCTCGGATCGGCCCGACCTGCAGGCGGCGGCCAAGGTGGTGTCAGGCGGGCGGGCGCTCGGCAGCGAAGAAAACTTCGAGCTCATCTACAAGCTTGCCGATACGATCGGTGCCGGCGTAGGATCGTCGCGCGCTGCCGTCGATGCCGGTTACGTGCCTCCCGAGACCCAGGTAGGCCAGACCGGCCAGATCATTGCGCCCGACCTGTACATGGCGATCGGCATTTCCGGTGCAATACAGCACGTGACGGGAATCAAGGATGCCGGGACGATCGTTGCGATCAACAAGGACGAGGAAGCGCCGATCTTCGAGATTGCGGACTTCGGCCTGGTCGGCGATTTGTTCGCAATCGTTCCCGAGCTGACCGAAGCTCTCGGCTAGCAGGAAACTGCGGGAGCACGCCGCTGCCCGGCGGCTCCCGCATCCTGATCGACTAGAGGGCGTCGAGAATTGTCTCGGCTTTGCTGGCCTCGAACTGTCCCGGCGCTTCTACATTGACGGTCGTTGCGACGCCGTCATCGACGACGATTGCAAATCGCTGGCCGCGCATGCCCATACCGAAGCCTGACGCGTCCATTTCCAGGCCCAGCGCCCTGGCGTAGTCGCCGTTGCCGTCAGCGAGCATCACAACGTCGTCGCCGACGCCCCTGTCTTTGCCCCACGCGTCCATTACGAAGACATCGTTAACGGCCATACACGCAATCGTGTCGATACCTTTGACCTTGAGCTGGGCCGCATGGTCGACGAATCCAGGCAGGTGGTTCATAGAGCACGTCGGCGTAAAAGCTCCTGGTACGGACACCAGCACGACTTTCTTTCCTGCAAACAGCTCGTCCGAAGATATGGCGCCTGGCCCGGCATCCGTCATGACACCAAAGGTGCCACTCGGCATTCTCTCTCCTGCTGAAATCGACATCGACAATTACTCCTGTTTTGGTATTGAGGTTCTAAGTGCAATTCGTAATGATTTCCCGGTTCGCCTTGGAATAATTCTAGCAGGAAGACAACGACGATGGATTATGCACTGACCGAAGAACAGCAGATGATCCAGGATGCTGCACGCGAATTTGCACAGAACGAGATCGCCCCTGTCGCCGCCGAATTCGACCTTAGCGGCGAGTTTCCAGCGGAGACCATCCGCCAGGCCGGCGAACTCGGCTTCATGGGTATCGAGATTCCCGAAGAGTACGGTGGTGCGGGACTCGATTCGATCTGCTATGTGCTCTTGATGATGGAGATATCAGCGGCCGACGCTGCCCATGGCACGATCGTGTCAGTCAACAACTCGCTGTTCGGTGTTCCACTGCTGGAATTCGGTACCGAGGAACAGAAACAGAAATTCCTTCGTCCTGTGGCCTCCGGCGAGGTGAACGGCGCTTATGCGCTCACTGAGCCACAGTCCGGTTCGGACGCCGCGACTATGCGAGCCAGGGCCGTTCGTTCTGCAGATGGGTCCACCTACACCCTCAACGGCAAGAAGGCCTGGATTACGTCCGGACCCGTCGCTCGCTACATGGTGGTCTTTACCCAGACGTCGGACAATGAGGGTAATGATCTCGGAATCAGCGCCTTTGTGATCGACACGCAGGAGCCGGGCTTTGTCCAGGGCAAGACTGAGCCAAAGCTCGGCATACGGGCCTCTGCGACCTGCGAGATCGAACTCGAAGACTATGTCTGTCCTGCGGAAAATCGTATTGGAGACGAAGGCAAAGGATTCAAGATCGCCCTTACCGTGCTTGACGCCGGACGCGTTGGTGTCGCGGCACAGGCCGTCGGCATTGCCCAGGCCGCGTACGATGCAGCGGTCGAGTATTCACGGGAGCGAAAGGCGTTTGGTTCGGCGATCGGGAGCTTCCAGGCGATTCAGGGCAAGATCGCGGACATGAAGATGCGAATCGAGGCGGCACGCCTGCTGACGCTCAAAGCCGCATGGGATAAGGAGAATGCGAAAAAGAGCGGTGCAAGAATCACGCTCAGTGCCAGCATCGCAAAGCTCTACGCATCCGAGGTGGCCATGTTCGTAACGCACCAGGCCCTGCAGATCCATGGCGGTATGGGGTATAGCAAGGAACTACCCCTCGAGCGTTACTTCCGGGATGCGAAGATTACGGAAATCTACGAGGGCACGAGCGAGATTCAGCGTATGGTGATCGGCCGGGCCGAGACGGGGCTGCGCTAGAGCTCAGTAATCGTTCTCGGCCACGTGCACGATTAATCCGTCCAGCTCGTCGGAAACCTCGATCTGGCAAGTTAGCCGGCTGTTGTCCTTTCTCTCGAAGGCAGCGTCCAGCATGCTGTCTTCCATGTCATCCATGGTCGGGAGCTTGTCCAGCCAGGCCTCGTCGATGTAGCTGTGGCAGGTCGCGCAGGCACAGGCGCCGCCACACTCGGCGACAATGCCGTCGATGTTGTTATTGATGGCTCCTTCCATGACGGAATAGCCGTTCTCGACTTCCACTTCGTGGCGCGTTCCGTCGTTGGTGATGTACGTGACCTTTGGCATTGATCGGATTCCGGAATTCAAGACGCGCGCAATTTTAGGGGCGTTGACCGTCTCCGGTCAACGCCCCTGTGCGTCCTGCGAGTGTTTTATGTTGGCTCAGGCGCGGGCGGCAGCTGCGCGTTTAGCCTCGAGTTCCTGTCTCTTCTTCCGAGCCGCCTCTTCGGCCAGCCGGATCTGTCGGTTGCGTTCGACGTCGGCATCAATAACCCTGATCCACTGGTTGGACGTGCGCTGCGAGCGCGGCGTCTTCGCCGCATTGCGGAATGCCGTCTTGGCATCGGCGTAGCGCTTCAGATTGTAGAGACACATGCCCATTGAGATCTGCATGTTATCCGGGTTCTTCAGCCCACCCTTGCGAACGGCATTAGTCGCGGATTTCACACACTCAGCATAGTTGCCAACGTTGAGGTACGCATTGGCAAGACGCTGGTCGAGTTCACCATGGGTCGCGAGCACTGCCGCGGACTGCAGGGCCGGAATGGATTTCTGGTCTTCCTGCGCGAGCGTCCAGGCCTGCGACAGCAGGCGGTAGTTCTTCTCTGTCTTCCCGACGATGCCCGCGTCCATCTTCTCCTGCAGCAACTGGCCGGCCTTGTAAGGCACCTCGGCCTGCAGGTAGAGCTGCGCCATCGTTATGAACTCGGTGTCTTTTTCGAGCATGCCCTGGGTATGGGCGGCGTCGTAGGCATAGATGAGCTTCTCATCCTGCCCCAACTCTGTGAAGGCACCAGCCAGCGACTTCCAGTAGCGCGCTTTTGGCCAGTTCTCGAGAAGCGTCTTCTGAATGTCACGCACCATCTGGTAGTTCTCCTGCTGGAAGTACGCGAAATTCAGCAGGTTGTACCAGTCTTCCTTCACAGGCTTGTCGCGCTTTCGTGCGACGCTCATTGCGCCCTCGATCGGCTCGACCATTTCCTTATAGCGCTCGAGATTGTAGAGAATCTGCGCTTTGAGGATGAAAGGTTCGGGTGCGGGGTTGGTTTCAAGAACGAACCACTTGTTGATCGTAGCGAGCGCCTTGGCGTACTCCTCTTCCATGGTCTGGAGCTGGGCCAGCGTATACGTGGTCTGCTTCGCCATCTGCGGCTCGAGCGTCGGGATGGCCAGCATGCGCTCGTAGGTGCGCGTCGCGTTAGTAACGTCATCCATGTTGTAGTAGACGAAGCCGATGTAGTTGAGCACGTTAGCCTGCTCGTACTCGGTCAGCTTGTCCGGGTTATACAGGCTGTTCAGGGTCTTCAGCGCGCCCTGGTAGTTCTTCTCATCGACCATTTCCTGGGCTTTCTGGATGCGCTCATAGACGTCTTTGCTCACCGCCTGGGCCTGCTTGGTCTTGGTCTTGGCCCGATCTTCCTCGGTTGCCTTCGTCGCCTTCTGGGCCGACGCGTTACCGAAAGCCAGTACACCAACGATGACAGCGAGGCACAGTTTCAGTGTAGTTCCGCGTTTCATTTTCATGTCAAAAGCAATCCTTGTGGATGTTTCCCGCCTGCCTGCTCATCATTCCTCGAGCTGGAACGAAATACGCGTCTTCACGCCCGGCACCTCAACCGGCACTCCGTCGACCACCCTGGGTTTGTATTTGAACTTGAGCACCGCGCGTATCGCGGCGCGTTCAAACAGGCTGCTCGTGGACTGAATGATGATCGGGTCCTTGACGGTTCCGGCGGTTGTCACTGTAAAAGACAGGTCCACGAACCCCTCCAGGCCACGTGACAATGCACGAGCCGGATAGACCGGCGCGACACGCACAATCGGGAGGTAGTCGCCCTCGGCGATGTTCATGCCGCCAGGACCACCGATGTCCGTGGTGGTAGCAACCGTCGGCGGCGCCACGTTGATGGACGGCGCATCCGGGTTCACATTGTCCATCTCCTGAGGTGGAGTCTCAGGTGGCGTCTCGGGTGGCTTGGGTGGCTTCTCCGGCGTGAGGTCCTGCGTGTTCAGGTTCTCGTTGCGTTTCACTCGAACGAACTCGAGCTTGTGGCGCTCACGAGGATCGGTCAGAGCCTGTTTACCGGTAACGATGAGTAATTGCATGATGAACAGCAGGCTCAAGGTTACGACGGTGCCGATCACGATCGAAAATACATATCGGGCTATCATTATCCGTTTCTCCTCAGTTCCTAGCCGTCATCGGTTGCGATTGCGACATTCGTCACGCCCGCGGCCTTGGCTGCCTCCAGTACGACTGTCAGCATCTCGTTGGTCGACTCTTCATCGGCCTGGATCACGATGCCACCTTTCGGGTTTTCAGCGTGCAGGCGCTCGATGATCGAGCGCACGATACGCGGGTCCCGCTTTTGGCGATCGATCCAGATTTCGTCGCTTTCGCTGATTGCGATCAGGATAGCGGCATCATCCTGGCTGTCGGCCGTCGTCGTGTCCGGACGTTCCACCTGGATACCGGCCTCCTTGATGAATGTGGCCGTGACAATAAAGAAGATGAGCATGATGAACACGACGTCGAGCATCGGCGTCAGGTTGATTTCATTCTCTTCCTCTTCACCGCCCATTGAAGCAAAGCCTTTCTTACGCATGAGCTATAGGTCCTCTAAGAATTCCCGCCTATCTCTGATCCGCGATCGAGATACTGTAGACGCCGGCACTGCGTGAGGCGTCCATCACCCAGACCAATATCTTGTTGGTCGACTTCTTGTTCGCCTGTATCACCACCGAACCGTCTGGATTCTCGGCATGCAGGCGCTCGATATTCGCGCGCACTGCTCGTGGGTCGATGAGGCGTCGATCTATCCAGATCTCATCATTGGCATTGATCATAACGAGAATATTGGCTTCCTCCGGCTTCGACTCCGTGACAGGAGCATCCGGCCGATTTACGTCGATTCCCGCTTCCTTGATGAAAGATGCCGTAACGATAAAGAAGATGAGCATGATAAACACGACGTCGAGCATCGGCGTCAGGTTGATCTCACTCTCTTCCTCGTCGGCATGGATATCATCCAGATGTTTGCGCATGGCAATAACCCCTAGTGATCTGTCGTGAGCGAATCCTCGAGGAATTCGACTTCACGCGCCGCACGGCGAGTAAGCAATGTGACAAGCAGGACGCCCGAAAGCGCCCCCACCATTCCCGCCATCGTGGGAACCGTCGCCTGGGAAACGCCGGCAGCCATAGCTCGAACGTTTCCCGAGCCCGATACGGCCATGACCTGGAATACGCTGATCATGCCCGTCACCGTGCCCAGGAGGCCAAGTAACGGACACAATGCAACCAGCGTCTGGATCAGGCTGATGCCCTGGTTGGTTGCCTCGCTGAAGCGCGAAATCATGAGCTCGCGAATCTGCAGTGCATTCCAGGAGCGGCGTTCAGGCCGGCCTTCCCAGTTGTCATGGATCTCGCGCGACATCATGTTCATCGACGTTCGGAAGAACATGATGCGCTCGACGATAGCCACCCACATCAGGAAAATCGTGATCGCGATGACCTTGAGAACAGGGCCACCCAGATTCATGAAGTCCCGAATGGCTTCTATCGCATCAGAAAGCCAAAGCATGGCGACTCCTCATGGTTAAGCATTCCGTTCAGAGTGCTGCGCGACGAGGCCCGCACTCTGCGACTGGAGGATGTTGACGATCTTGCGACTCTGGCCGCTAACAACCGTGTGCAGCAATACCATCGGGATAGCCACGACAAGGCCGAGTACCGTCGTCATCAATGCCTGCGAGATACCGCCAGCCATCATCTTCGGGTCGCCTGCACCATAGAGCGTGATGACCTGGAAGGTCTTGATCATGCCGGTAACCGTACCGAGCAGCCCCATGAGCGGGGCAACAGCCGACGTCACCTTGATGAATAGCAGGCCCTTCGTAAGGCCTGGCATCTCCTTGAGTGCGGCTTCACTGAGTTTCAGTTCCATGGTCTCGGTATCGGCACCCTTGTTGCTCTCGTAAGCGGCAAGTACGCGACCGAGCGGATTATCCGTGCTGGCCGAATCGCGCTTGAGTTGTGCCGTGACCTTGCGGCTGTCATTAGACAGCGCAAACCAGCGCAGTACCGCGATTATCAGGCCGACGATGCCAAGCGCAATGATGCAGTAACCGACGATGCCGCCCTGCTCGATGCGGTCGCGGATCGTTGGTGACTCGACCAGCAGGCCGAGTATGCCACCGCGGGTGACGTCGAGACCGAACGCAACGGCCCCTTCCGAAGCATCCATCATGTCGCCGGTTGTACCGGCAAAGCGAGAATCCGGCTGACGCAGCAGCTCGGAAATCGTGCCGTCATCGTTGTACTCGAGGTAGCCGTTCTCGGACGCGAGATTGAAGGCACCAACGCGCACGACATCGACCTCTTCCTGCGTGCCGTCGGCCTTGGTTACCAGGTGACTGAAGCGCGTCACCTTGCCGGTCTCGACTACTTCCATCTGCAACATTGCCCACAAGCGTTCGATGTCTTCGATCGATGCGAGGCTGCTGGCGCCTGCCATCTTGCTGCCGAGTTCGACGAGGAATTCCGCGCGATCCGGAAACTCGATGTTCGTCAGCGAAGCCGCGAAACGGCCCTGCGTGTCGCCCGAGACGGTTTGCAGAACGCCGAACAGCTCCTTCAGAGCGCCGAGGCGTTCATCGAGGGCCTGGCGCGCAGTGATAATGCGCTGCTGGTTCTCCTCGAACTGCTGCTCGAGGTTAGCGCTCGTATTCTCCTGGCGCGTGCGCTCGGCACGGGCCTGGTTCAACAGCGATTGCTGCTGATTACGGTTCTGCGCGAACGCGGCTTCACGCTGACGCGCTTCGCGCGAGTCACGTGCCTGTCCCTGCTCAATGAGTTGCAGCAGTTCGGCCATACTGCGGGCCGCTTCTTCGCTCTGCTGCGCGTTTGCCGTGCTCATGCCCAGACTCAACAGTCCGGCGGCAATAATCAGTGTAATACGTTTCATCGACTAAGCCTCCGGTGCCGGAACGGGAAGAATGAGGAGTTCGGGTGCGATCAACTGCTTGGCCATGCGCAGGCCCTTACGGACCTCGTTGCGGGCCGAGTTATCGATGACCCAATCGCGTGCATCGTTATCCCAACGGCCAGTGACCTGTGTATCGTCCGACTGGAAAAACAGACCGATGCGGCCAACGCGAAGCATATTGAATGAACGCGTTGCGCCGTCGATCGTCAACGACTGTTCGTACTCGTCGACCGACGTGCCGTAATCATTCTCGATCTGATACGCCTCCATCACCTTGCGGAATTTTTCCGCGACGCTGACGTCCGAGCGTTCCATAATCTCCTTGAGATTACCGATTCGGTCGCTCCGCTCCTGCATGAGGAACGGGATATCGAGTTTCACGGACTGCTCGAGTCCGTCGATCATCCGTTCCATCAATGGGAAGATCTGGCGATTGACGACTTCCACCTGGTCCATGGACAGCGAAATGTCCTCGAGAACCGCTGACTGGCCTTCAACCTGTGCCCTCATCAGGCGGTTGTACACCTTCAGGCCGTCGATCTCCTTATTAATAGCCCGATACTGGTCTTCGAGGGAACGCGTGCCTTCAACAATACTGTTGATGCGCTCCTGCGATTGTTGAGCCAGGTTCAACCGACGTTGATCAGCCTGCAATACCTGATCGACGGTCTGGGCCGCGACGCTGCCGGAAACTGCAATAACCGCGGTTCCTAAAAACGCTACGGTCATGCGCCGACTGCTGCTTCTGCACCGATTCATGGACGCTCCTTAAAGGTCTTATGTTGTTGTTGACAGTTATGGAGAGGGATGCAACGTATCCGTTGAATACATGCACAAATGAAAACCGGTGGCACCGATCGTGTCACCAATTGCGCACGCGGCCCTCTCCACTTACGCCGCGCGGCGTTGATTTCTTTTTGGAACCCGACTTTCTCTACTCTTCTGTTTGGCTGCTCCGGTTTCGCCCGGGCTTCCCCGCCATTTGTTTATGTATTTGTAAGGTCCCTACGTCTTACCGCGCCAAGAATAACACATGACTAGAAGATCGCCAGCCCAACAACTACATTACGTTCAACGACGTGCGATTTATTCGTACACTCTCCGGAAGGTTTGGAAGAACGTCTGACGCACACCCTGCAGATGGTCCCTTGGTGGCAGCGAGTCTGTACACCTAAATCTATTGAAATTATTAATTTATCGTACCTTCTTCATGAAGTGTTTTAGTAACACGCGTAACCGATTAAACAATGGTTGACATCATTCGGGGGTTACAACATGATTCGGCGCTATGAGGATGGCACGCGCGTTTCAACTCGTAACGGACCTTCCGGTTCTTCGACTTGCCCTGCTTCTTACCGGGAGGCAGAGCGGGTAGCGCGTATCCAGACGAAGGACATCGTAAACCCCGCTTCCAAACGGACAGTGGGGTTTTTTTTGTGGCATGAGGCTGAGGAACCACTATGCAAATGTACTCTGAATCGGACGTCGATACGTCCTGCCTGGCGGATCGCCAGATCACGATTCTCGGCTATGGCAGCCAGGGTCGGGCGCACGCCCTGAATCTGAAGGATAGCGGCTTCAACGTGGTTGTGGGCCTCAGGAAGAGCGGGGCCAGTTGGGATAAGGCCACGTCCGACGGCCTGGTCGTGCGGGAGCCCAACGAGGCCGTCAAGGGGGCCGCCGTCGTAATGTTCCTCACGCCGGACATGGTGCAGAAGGCGCTGTACCAGTCGGTCGTTGACGATATCGAAGCGGGAGCGACGCTCCTGTTCGCGCACGGCTTTGCCGTGCACTACAAGCAGGTCGAGCCGCGCGGCGACCTCGATGTCGCGCTGATTGCCCCTAAAGGACCCGGTGGCCTGGTCCGGCGGCAGTATGAAGAGGGTCACGGCGTGCCCTGCCTCGTCGCCATCCACCAGGACGCTACGGGAGATGCACTCAAGATCGCGCTCGCCTATGCCGCGGGTATCGGCGGTGCTCGCGCAGGCGTAATCGAGACCACGTTCGCCGAGGAGACCGAGACGGACCTGTTCGGCGAGCAGGCGGTCCTCTGCGGCGGCGCGACCGAGTTGATCGTGGCGGGCTTCGAGACGCTCGTCGACGCCGGATATCAGCCCGAGGTGGCCTATTACGAGGTCATGCACGAGCTGAAACTGATCGTCGACCTGTTGCACGAGGGCGGCCTGAGGAAAATGCACAAGTTCATAAGCGATACGGCGGCCTGGGGTGACATGGTGAGCGGGCCGCGGGTCGTAGATGAGTCATCACGCGCGGCGATGAAAGAAGTCCTCAACGACATCCAGGACGGTACGTTTGCACGTAACTGGATCGCCGAAAACGAAAACGGAATGCCCGAGTTCAAGAGGCGGATGCAGGCGGACCTGGATCACCCGATCGAGAAAGTAGGCAGTGATCTCCGCGGCAGGATGGACTGGCTGCAGGACTAGCAACACGACGGCAAAGCGAGAAAAACACCGGAGGGGATACCCGATGTCAGACGCGAAGTCAGATAGCAGGATTCGAATATTCGATACGACCTTACGCGACGGGGAGCAGGCCCCGGGCTGCAGCATGACGATTACCGAGAAGCTGCGTGTTGCACAAGCGCTTGCCGAACTTAACGTCGACATCATAGAGGCCGGTTTTCCGGCGGCCTCCCCCGGGGACTTCGAGTCTGTCAGGGAGATTGCCGGGCGTAATTTCGGTCCGACGATCTGCGGTCTGGCGCGCTGCAATCCCGGCGACATCGAGAAAGTCCATGCAGCGGTCAAAGATGCGGACAAGCATCGCATCCACGTCTTCGTCGCGACGAGCGCGATCCATCGAGAGCACAAGCTCAAGATGGCGAAGGAGGAGATCATCAAGAGTGCCGTCGGGGCTATCAAAATGGCGCGCGAACTCGTCGACGATGTCGAATTCTCTCCCGAGGACGCGTCGCGAACCGAGCTCGGCTACCTGGCCGAAGTGGTCTCCGCAGCGGTCGAGGCCGGTGCCGGCACGGTGAATATTCCGGATACCGTCGGCTACACGGTACCTGCCGAATTCGACCGCCTGTTCCGTTACCTCAGGGACCATGTCGAACGCATCGACGACGTCGTGCTCAGTGTGCACTGCCACAACGACCTGGGCATGGCCGTCGCCAACAGCCTTGCGGCCGTCAACGCCGGCGCGCGGCAGATCGAATGCACGATCAACGGCATCGGCGAACGCGCCGGCAATTGCAGCCTGGAAGAGGCTGTCATGGCAATCAAGACGCGGGCGGAGTTCTTTGGCCTGGAAACCGGGATCGACACTACCCGGCTGTATCCGACATCGCGCCTGGTGTCGAGCATTACGGGCATGCACCCGCCGCGCAACAAAGCGATCGTCGGGGAAAACGCGTTTGCCCACGAGGCGGGTATCCATCAGCACGGCATGCTGCAGCATGCGTCCACCTACGAAATCATGCGCCCCGAGGATGTTGGCCTCAGCAAGTCGAATCTTGTCCTCGGCAAGCACAGCGGCCGGCACGCGTTTCGGGACCGGATCGTCGAATTGGGATTCGAACTCGACGAATTCGAAACCAACCGTGCTTTCCAGGAATTCAAGAAGCTTGCGGACAAGAAGAAAGACGTCTACGACGGGGATCTCGAAGCGATCATCATGAACGCCAGCGCTGCAACGTCGGGCCCCTGGACGCTGAAATCGCTCGAGGTGCAGACGCATACCGACCAGCCTGCAACGGCGGCCGTAACCCTTCTCGATGAGAACGGCGCCGAGAAGTCCGCGGGCGCGCATGGCGACGGCCCGATTGCGGCTGCGTTCCTTGCCCTGGAAAAGGTGACGGGAGTCGAGTTGACCCTGCAGAACTTCGAATTGCACAGCGCATCGATTGGTGAGGATGCCCAGGGCGAAGTGACCGTGACCGTCGAGTACGAGAACCGCAGCTATCGCGGCCGCGGTGCGAGCGTGGATATCGTGGAAGCAGGTTGCCGAGCCTGTATCGAGGTTATGAACCGCATCCTGCGGCGCAAACAAAACGGGCGGTCCGGCCCGGGCAAGCCATCGCCCGAACAGGCGACCATATAGGCGGGAGCCCGGTGAACAACAGAACACTTTTCGAGAAAGTCTGGTCCGATCACATTATCGTCGACGAATCGCCGGACGCGCCGGCGGTGCTCTACATCGACCTCCATATTATTCATGAAGTTACGACGCCGCAGGCCTTCACGGTTCTGCGGGAGCATGGCCTGCCGGTGCGCAGGCCCGACCTGACCCTGCCAACCATGGACCACTCGACACCGACGACGCCCGTGAACAGTTTCAAGGACCTTGCCGTCGTTGGCGAAAGTGCGGCGAACCAGATTCGACAGATGGAGAAAAATTGTGAGGACTTCGGACTCGACCTGATCGGATTCGGCAACGAGCACAGGGGCATCGTGCACGTCATAGGCCCCGAACTCGGCGCATCTCAGCCTGGCAAGACGATCGTATGCGGTGACAGTCACTCCAGCACCCATGGGGCATTCGGCGCCCTCGCCTTCGGTATCGGTACGACGGAGGTCGGGCACGTCCTGGCCACCCAGTGCTTGCTGCAACGCAAGCCCAGGACCCTCGCCGTGAATATTGACGGCCGGCTTCCCGAGGCGGTCTCCGCCAAGGACCTGGTACTCGCAGTTATCGGCAAGATCGGCGTCAATGGTGGCACCGGGCACGTTATCGAGTATCGCGGGGCAGCGATAAGGGCGCTCGATATGGAAAGCAGGATGACCATCTGTAACATGTCGATCGAGGCTGGCGCCAGGGCCGGCATGATCGCGCCAGATGACACAACCTTCGAATACATGCATGGCCGCCCCCGGGCCCCGCAAGGCGTGGAATGGGACGCTGCCGTGCAACGCTGGCAAGAGCTGCATAGCGACGCAGAGGCGGTTTTCGATTCCTCCGTGTCGCTCGATGCGACGTCGCTCGAGCCGATGGTCACGTTCGGTACGAACCCGGGCATGGTGGTCGGTATCAGCGAACCTGTTCCGACTGGCGGTGACGCCAGTTTCCGCAAAGCGCTCGACTATATGCAGGTCGAGCCCGGCAAGCCCATGACCGGGAATGCCGTGGACGTCGTGTTCGTGGGCAGTTGTACGAATGGCCGCCTGTCCGACATCGAAGAGGCGGCGCGCGTGCTCGAAGGCCGCAAGGTTGCCGACGGCGTTCGGATGCTCGTCGTGCCGGGGTCACAGCAGGTCAAGGTCGAAGCCGAGGCGAAGGGCCTCGACAGGATCATCACCGGTGCGGGCGCCGAGTGGCGCGAGGCCGGATGCTCGATGTGCATCGGGATGAACGGCGACATCGTGCCACCAGGCAGGCTCAGCGTAAGTACCAGCAATCGCAACTTCGAGGGCCGCCAGGGAATCGGCGCACGAACCGTGCTCGCAAGTCCTGCGACGGCAGCGGCGTCCGCCGTTCGCGGCTACGTTACTGATCCGAGGACCTTGTCATGAAACCTGTCAGGCAGATCACATCGCGCAGCGTTTGCCTGCCGACCAAGGACATCGACACGGACCAGATCATCCCGGCTCGTTTCCTGACCACGACTTCGCGAGAGGGCCTTGGCAAGAGTGCGTTCCATGACCTGCGCTACGACGAATCCGGCAAACCGCGGCGCGAATTTGCGCTCAACCGCCCGGAGGCCCAAGCTTGTCGTATCCTGGTCGCCGGCAGGAACTTCGGCTGTGGGTCGTCGCGCGAGCACGCCCCCTGGGCTTTGCTTGACTACGGCTTGGACGCCGTGATTTCGACGGAGATCGCGGACATCTTCCGTAACAACTCGCTCAAGAACGGACTCGTCCCGGTCGTGGTCGACGACGCGACCCACAGCTGGCTGCTCGACAATCCCGGAGCCGAACTCACGGTCGACGTCGAGGAGGCTGAGCTGCGGTTACCGAATGGAAAAGCCGTGGCTTTTCCCATAGACGGCTTTGCCAGGCATTGCCTGATCGAAGGTATCGACCAGCTCGGCTTCCTGCAAAAGCAATTGGGGAAGATCGAAGAATTCGAGGAGAGACGCACGTGGAAGCCGTAATCGCGCTGTTGCCCGGCGATGGCATCGGTCCCGACGTAACGGCCTCAGCCAGGCTGGTACTGGCCGCTGTCGCCGAAAAATACGGGCACGAGTTTGCATTCAGGGAAGAACTCATGGGCGGAATAGCGATCGACGAATGTGGCGATCCGCTGCCACCTGCAACGATCGCAAGTTGCGAAGCTGCAGACGCAGTGCTACTGGGTGCTGTGGGTGGACCGAAATGGTCCGATCCGAACGCCCCGGTGCGACCCGAGCAGGGTTTGCTAAAGCTGCGCTCGACCCTGGGCGTCTATGCCAACCTGCGGCCCGTCAGGATATATGACGAGTTAGCCGCGGCCTCACCTCTGAAAGCGGAAAAACTCGAAGGCGTCGACCTGCTGGTCGTCAGGGAGTTGACGGGCGGCATCTACTTCGGCGCAAAGTCACGCGACGAGGACTCGGCCAGCGATCTGTGCGTCTACGAACGACACGAGATCGAACGCATCGTACGCGTGGCGGCGAAGCTCGCGGCGGGTCGGCGCGGAAAGCTCTGCTCCGTGGACAAGGCCAACATACTCGAGACCTCGCGACTGTGGCGCGACGTAACTGACAAGCTCGTCGCAAGCGAGTTCCCCGACATCGAACTCGAGACTTTGCTCGTCGATGCGGCTGCGATGCATCTGCTGAGCCGGCCTGCGGATTTCGACGTCATCGTGACCGAGAACATGTTCGGCGACATTCTTACCGACGAAGCGTCGATGCTGGCCGGCTCCATGGGTATGCTGCCGTCGGCTTCACTGGGTGAATCGTCGCGCGGCCTTTATGAGCCAATACACGGTTCGGCGCCGGATATTGCGGGACGGGGTATTGCCAATCCCTGCGGTGCCATCGCCAGCGCCGCCCTGCTCCTGCGTCACAGCCTGGGGCTGGAATCCGAGGCGGCTGCCGTCGAGGCGGCGATCAGCGAGGCGATTTCGAACGGCGCCCGGACGGCCGACATCGCGGACGAGGACGAAGCCGTGGAGTCGACCTCGGAGATGACCGACGTCATCATTGGCTGCCTGCAGCGACAACCTTGAGATCGGCTGACGTCCGGTTGGCCGAGCGGAAACGCGCGATGATCTCTCCGAGCTTCTCCGTCTCTATCAGGAAACCATCGTGGCCGTGCGCACAGTCGAGTATCTCGTAGTGCGCGGCAGGTAGCAGTTCCGCGAGCAGTTCCTGTTCTTCCGGCGGGTACAGTGCGTCGGTGCTGACCGAGACCACGAGCGCCGGCTGTTCGATACTTCTCAATACGTCGTGGTAGGCACCCCTGCCACGGGCCAGGTCATGGGTGTGCATCGCCTGCGTGAGTGTGACATAGGTGTTCGCGTCGAAGCGCTCATTGATCTTCCTGCCCTGGTGGCGAAGGTAGGACTGCACCTGGTACTGATCATCCGCCCGCTTTTCACGACCGAATCGTTCTTCGAAGCTCTGGAAGCTGCGGTAGGTGCATACGGCCATCATTCGTGCTGCAGCGAGCCCTTTGTCGGGCGGGGCGTCATCCGTGTAGTAGCCGTCCTTCCAGTTTGGATCGGCCGCGATAGCGGCCCGTTGCGCTTCGCTGACCCCGATGCACCACGCTGAATGCCGGCCGCCGACGCCGATAGGTACGATGCTCCCGACTCGCTCGGGATAAGTGGCAGCCCACTCCAGCGCCTGCATGCCGCCGAGCGACGGACCGGTCACAAGTTCGAGCCTCCCGACACCCAGGTGATCGAGCAGCATGCGCTGAACCTCGACCATGTCACGTACCGAGATACCCGGGAAATCGGCACGATAACGTTCCTGGCAATCAGGCCCGATGCTTACCGGTCCCGTCGTGCCATAGCAACTTCCCAGTATGTTTGCGCAGATGATGAAGTCGTGCGCAGGGTCAAACGTCTTGCCGGCTCCGATGATGCCTGGCCACCAGGCTTCGACGTCCGCCGATCCGGTCAGCGCGTGGCATATAAGGATCGCACTGTCCGCCGCGTTAGCCCGGTCTCCCCAGGTGCGGTAGGCGATCTGCACCTCGTCCAGCACGGCGCCCTGTTCGAGCCTGATCGGCCCGGGCACCGTCAGGAACTCGGTCCGCGGCGCGATCTTCTCCTGGAGATAGGCAGGCAGGCTCACGACGTTCAGCCGCAGGCCGTCGCCACAGGGTGCACACTGCCCACCCTGCGAACGGCTTCCAGCGCCTCGAGCGCATCGGCGATGAGGTCCTCGGCACCCTCCAGCCCTACCGAGAGCCGCACGAGATTGGGCCGGATACCGGCTTTTTCGAGCGCTTCCTCGCTGACCGGTGCGTGGGTCATGGACGGGGGGTGACAGACCAGGCTCTCGACGCCACCGAGCGATTCCGCGAGCGAGAAATACCTGAGGCTTTCGACAAACGCCCGTATTGCCTGTTCGCCGCCCTGAATTTCGAAGCTGACCATGCCGCCGAAGCCGCGCTGTTGCCGTTTCGCGATCTCGTGCCCGGGATGGGTTTCGAGCCCGGGGTAGTAGACGCGCTCGACGAGCTCGTGTTTGTCGAGCACAGTTGCGAGTTGGCTTGCGCTCTCTTCATGCTGGCGAATGCGTGGGTGTAAGGTACGAATCCCGCGCAGGGTCAGGAAGCTGTCGAAGGGCGCGCCGGTAATGCCGATGCAGTTAGCCCAGTAGCTCACCTGCTCGTGGAGTTCGTCGCTCGCGGCGACGACACAACCGCCGACAACATCGCTGTGCCCGTTGATGTACTTGGTCGTTGAGTGAATGACGAGATCCGCGCCGTGTTCGATCGGGTTCTGCAGCGCCGGCGACAGGAACGTGTTGTCGACAGCCAACAGCGCGCCGCAACCATCCGCAATCTCCGCGATCGCGCGAATATCGACGATCCGCAGCAGAGGATTCGACGGCGTCTCTGCAAGGATGATCGCGGGGCCACACTCGCAAGCCCGCGCCAGGGCGTCGAGATCGCCCTGGTCCACGAACAGGACGTCGAAAAGCCCTTTGGCGGATTGCTGCTCGAACAGGCGGAACGTGCCGCCGTAACAATCATGCGGCGCGATAATCGTGTCGCCGGGTTTCAGCAGCTGCGTCAGTAGCGTTAGCGCTGCCATGCCTGAAGACGTGACCACGGCTCCGGCACCGCCCTCGAGTTCGGCCAGCGCGTCGGCGAGCGCATCGCGGGTTGGATTCCCTGAACGCGTGTAGTCGTACTGCCGTTTCTCACCGAAGCCTGCGAACGCAAAGTTCGAGGACAGGTGCAATGGCGGTACGACGGCGCCGTGCTGGGTGTCCGATTCGATGGACGCACGTACGGCGCAAGTGGCCTTGCTCTTGAGAGAAGTCATGGTCGGTCTCCGCTGGTCGATTCCAATTCCTTCTCATCGGAACCCTGCGAAGCCCGCAAGGGAGGGGTGTTCTGCCCTTCATCCGGCGCATGCCGGAATGTTGCAGTAACCCTCATCTCTCGATGCTGTCGCGTCGTCGCAAAGCATCGCAGGAGTTGGCACCTTTTCAGGATGGTTAGTCCCGAAGGTTGCCCCGGCGTCGTTGGGCCTATCCCTCGACCGGTCTCGATGAGTTTCGCGCAGTGTATGCGCGCAATTTGACTTCGTCAAGGACCCATTCGCGATAACGAGTCCCCTAAAATCAGTTACATACGCAACTTCAGGGCCGCCTCACCAGGCTTGTTGACGTAGGCTCACATCTCGATACTCCAGCTAAACCTGTGCTTCCCGGCTCGGGAATTGTCGATAATGTGCGCGCTCACCTCGCTCACCTCGCTCACCTCGCTCACCTCCCTCACAGCGAAATAACGCTTGCGCCGGGTGCAAATGTGTAATAACGTACTAACGCGTTAATACACTGGTTCAGCCATGAAACCCAACCGCAACGAGTCCGAACGCAAGCAAACGGCGGCTGAAGATGCTCTGTTTGACGCGGTAATCTCTCTCGCTTCCGTCGACGAGTGCCGTAATTTCTTCAAGGATCTGTGCACGCCGGCCGAGTTGCAGGCCCTCGTTGATCGCTGGCAGGTCGTCGAATATCTCGAAAAAGGCCTGCCCTACCGCAGGATCCACGACCTGACGGGCGTCAGTGTCACAACGATCGGTCGGGTTGCTCGCTTCCTGTCTGATGGCTTCGGTGGATATCGAGCGGCCATCGAACGCACCGGCTCTGACGGCACGCGACACTCTCACTAAGGACAATCCAATGGATATCGCCGAGCAGCGCATTCAGATTGCGGTGCAAAAAACGGGTCGTCTGACCGACCACTCGATCGACCTGCTGGAACGTTGCGGGCTGAAGCTTACCCGTAGCAAGGACCAGTTGATCCTTTACGGCGAGAACATGCCGATCGACCTGTTGCTCGTGAGGGACGATGACATTCCAGGGCTTGTCAGCGAAGACGTGTGCGATATCGGAATTGTCGGTCTCAATGTCGTCGAGGAGAAGCGGCTGGGATTCGAGGCCGAAGGTCGCGAGGCACTGTTCAAACAGATCTACGAGCTCGATTTCGGCCATTGCCGCTTGTCCCTGGCTGGCCCCGACGGCAGGGAGTTCCTGGGATCGAAGTCACTTGAAAACACAAGAATAGCAACGAGTTACGTGAACCTTCTTAGAACCTACCTTAAGCGTGAGGGCGTGCAAGCCGAAACGGTCTATTTCTCCGGGGCCGTGGAAATAGCGCCCAAGCTCGGACGTGCCGACTATATTTGCGACCTTGTCTCGACGGGCGGCACCCTCGCCGCCAACGGGCTCGAGGAAGTGGAGGTCTTGCTGGCGAGCGAGGCGGTGGTTATCCAGACGCAGGCCCCGCTCGGTAACGAGAAACAGGCGCTCGTCGACAAGATCCTGCAGCGCCTCGATGGCGTCCTGCAGGTCCGTGAAAGCAAGTACATCATGCTGCACGCGCCTCGCGCAGCGCTCTCGGAGATAAGGGACCTCCTGCCGGGTTCGGAGGCGCCAACGGTTATGCCGCTCGATGGCAGCGACGACAAGGTCGCTATACACGCGGTCTGCCGCGAGAACGTCTTCTGGGAGACACTCGAGAACCTCAAGGCTGCCGGCGCCAGTTCCCTCCTCGTGCTTCCCGTCGAGAAAATGCTCGCCTGACCAATGGCCCTGTCGATTCACAACTGGTCGAAACTCGATAACGACAGCCGCGTTGCCCTGCTGCGGCGCCCCGCCGTTGCCGCGGACGAGCGGGTCCGCAAGGACACGGTCGAGATAATCGCAAGGGTTCGCGAGGACGGGGACGCGGCCGTGCGCGAACTCACAAGGGACTTCGACGGAGCAACGATCGACCGGCTGCTCATTACCACCGATGAGATTGACGAGGCTCGGGATCAGCTGAGCGAGGAGCAAATCGGTGCCATCGATCTTGCCATAGCCAACGTGCGTCGCTTCCACGAGCAACAGCGGCCCGGCGGTATTATCGTGGAAACCATGCCGGGCGTCGTCTGTGAACGCATCAGCCACCCGCTCGATGCTGTCGGGCTCTACGTCCCCGCCGGCACGGCGCCGCTGCCGTCGGCGGCGATCATGCTCGCGGTACCGGCTGCGATCGCGGGCTGTCCAACGCAAATTCTCTGCACACCTCCACGCAGCGACGGCACAGCGGACCCGGCTGTCATCGTGGCTGCGGTTCGTTCCGGGGTCGACAGGATATTCAAGATAGGCGGTGCGCAGGCCATCGCAGCCATGGCTTACGGCACGGAATCCGTGCCACAGGTCTGCAAGGTATTCGGCCCCGGGAACGCCTGGGTCACAAGCGCGAAGTCGCTGGTCAGCAGCGATCCGGCAGGCGCTGCGATCGATATGCCCGCGGGCCCTTCGGAAGTTCTGGTGATGGCCGACGCCACTGCATCACCGGCTTACGTGGCATCGGATTTGCTGTCGCAGGCCGAGCACGGCGCAGATTCGCAGGTCTTGCTCGTAACGACGAGCGACATCCTGGCTGCTGACGTGAACCGGGAGGTGGCGCGGCAGCTCGCCGCGCTGCCGCGGGCGGAAATCGCGGGCGCGGCCCTGGAGCATTCCCGTATCGTTCTCGTCGATAGTCTCGAGGACGCGATCGCCGTCAGTAACCTCTACGCGCCCGAGCACCTGATATTACAGATCGACGAGGCGCGCGCGGCGCTGCCCTATTTGAGAAACGCCGGTTCGGTCTTCGTCGGTCCCTGGACCCCGGAATCAGCCGGGGACTATTGCAGCGGCACGAATCACGTGCTCCCCACGTATGGTTTCGCACGAACATACAGTGGACTCGGTCTCGATCAGTTCATGCGCCAGATGACCATTCAGGAGCTCACACGCGACGGGCTCGGCCAGCTCGGTGAAGCAGTCATGACGCTGGCCAGGCTCGAAGGTCTGGAAGCACATGCACAGGCCGTCAGGGTGCGCCTGGAGTCGTCCGAGTGAGCGTCGTCGAGCTCATGCGGCCCGAGATCCAGGCCCTGGACCCCTACGCTGCCGCCGAACAGGTTGAAGAAGCCGTTCGGTTGAATGCGAATGAGTCTCCGGATACCTCGGCGTCAAACCGGTTTCGGCGCCCGCTGAATCGCTACCCCGAGGTGCGACCAAGGCGCCTGCAAGCACAACTCGCAGCGCGCTTCGGCTGCCGTCCGGAACAACTCCTCGTTACGAGAGGTTCGAGCGAAGCGATCGACCTGATCATCCGCAGCTTCTGCCGTGCGGGCCATGACAGCATGGTTACGCATTCGCCCACTTTTTCGATGTACGGCCATTATGCGGAGATCCAGGGCGCCGACCTCATCGAAGTACAGACGACGGGCGAACAGGACTTCGCGATCGACGTGGACGCGTTAGTCGATGCGTGTCGGCCCGAAACCCGACTCGTGTTCATCTGTTCGCCGAACAACCCGACGGGAAATCTCCTGCCTGTCCCTGAACTCGAGCGCCTGCTGACAGCGCGCGATCAGACGTCCGCCGTAGTCGTCGATGAGGCCTATATCGAGTTTGCGTCTGTGCCTTCGGTCATCAGCCTCCTCGATCGGCATCCCAACCTGCTTGTGCTGCGCACGCTGTCGAAGGCTTTGGGCTGCGCCGGTGCGCGCTGTGGCGCGGTCATTGGCCCGGAATCCGTCATTCGCCTGCTGGACGCCGTGCAGGCGCCCTACGCCCTCGCCACGCCCGTCGTGGAGTGCGTCGAAGAGGCGTTGCAGGACGAGCAACTGAAGCGTGCTCACGTCATGGTCGGAAAGATCGTCGACGAGCGCGAACGTGTTGCGTCCGAGCTGGCCAATTTCGGATTCGTCCGCAAGATCTGGTCCAGCCACGCGAACTTCCTGCTCGTAGAAGTCGCCGATGCGGATCGGGTGATGCGTAGCTGCGCTGAGCACAATGTCTTGCTGCGGCACTTCGGTGGCACTCTTGCCGACTGCATACGTATCTCGATTGGCAGTGCCGCCGAGAATGACCGCCTCCTGGGTGCGTTGAATACTATTTCGGAGGTCGCTCTTGGCTGAGAAGATTCTGTTCGTCGACCGAGACGGCACCCTGATCGAGGAACCCGAAGACTTCCAGGTGGACGCCCTCGAGAAAATCCGCCTGGTCGAAGGTGTAATCCCGGCGCTGCTGGAACTCGCGCGTCATGGGTTTCGATTCGTGATGATCAGCAACCAGGACGGGCTCGGTACGGACTCGTTTCCCACGGAGCAGTTCGAGGTTTGTCACACGCACGTGCTGGGGCTCTTCACGAGCCAGGGCATCGCTTTCGACGAGATTTTCATTTGCCCTCATTTGCCTGAAGACAACTGCGACTGCCGCAAGCCGCGGCCTGGACTACTGACCCGGTATCTCGCGGCCACGGACATTGACCTGGCGTCTTCGGCCGTTATCGGAGATCGGGCCACCGACATCGAACTCGCGGAGCGCATTGGCGTGCGCGGTCTGCTCGTGAATACCGAAGAAGGTCTGACCTGGCCGCAAATCACCGATCTCCTGTGCCGCTCGGAACGCGTCGCTTCGGTTCGGCGCAGGACCAACGAGACGGGCATCGAGGTTACGGTCAACCTGGACAGCACGCAGTCCGCAGACGTCGCGACGGGTATCGGCTTTTACGACCACATGCTCGAGCAAATCGCGAGGCACGGTGGCTTCGGCCTGACACTGACCTGCGACGGAGATCTTGAGGTCGACGAGCATCATACGATCGAAGACACGGCGATTTGCCTCGGCACTGCGCTGCGCGAGGCGCTCGGCAACAAACTCGGCATCAATCGCTACGGTTTCCTGTTGCCGATGGACGAAAGCGAAGCGAAGGTGGCACTTGACCTGTCAGGACGAGCCGCGTTCGAGTTTAGTGCAGAGTTTCCGCGCGACCGAGTCGGTGAGATGTCGACGGAGATGGTTGAGCACTTCTTCCGGTCGCTCTGTGAGTCGCTGGGCGCGGCGCTGCATATCGAGGTAACGGGGCGCAACACGCATCACATGGTGGAGGCCTGCTTCAAGTCGGTGGGGCGCGCGCTCAGGCAGGCGATTCAACGCGATGGTACCGAGCTGCCGTCAACCAAAGGGACCCTGAGCTGAGCAATGACGAGCGTAGCGATCATCGACAGTGGTGGGGCCAACATTGCTTCGCTCCTGTACGCCTTCGATCGCCTCGGTACCCGGGCAGTGCTCACGACCGATGCCGAATCGATCCGGTCTGCGCCGCGCGTAGTACTCCCCGGGGTCGGTGCGGCCAAAGACGCAATGGCACGATTGCAGGACGCGGGACTCGTCGATGTTATCCGGTCCCTGACGCAACCCGTCCTCGGCATCTGTCTCGGCATGCAACTCCTTTGCGAAGCGTCCGAGGAGGACGATGTCGACTGCCTTGGGATCATTCCGGGCACGGCCCGCAAGCTGTCCGTTGCCCCCGAGTGCCCGGTTCCGAACATGGGATGGTGTGAGACGCAAGCCACCGGGTCGCATACGGTACTGGACGGGGTCGGGGACGGCAGCTACTTCTACTACCTGCACAGTTACGCGATTCTTCCTGCGAAACACACGCTGGCGGTCGCCCGACATTCCCGCGAGTTCTCCGCCATGATCGGCAGGGACAATTTCGTCGGAGCACAGTTTCACCCCGAGCGCTCCTCCAATGCCGGTGCGCAGCTGCTGCGGAACTTCGTGGACGGCAGCGCATGAGAATTATCCCTGCAATCGACCTCAAGGACGGCAACTGCGTTCGCCTCTTCAAAGGCGACTTCGAGCAGACCACGCACTATTCGTCCAATCCCGCAGAAATCGGCCGACGCTTCTCGCAACTCGACGTGAGGGACCTGCATATCGTTGACCTTGACGGCGCACGCACCGGTGAGGGCCGGAATCGGGATATCGTAAGAGCAATCACCGGAGACACGTCGCTCGAAGTACAACTCGGTGGCGGAATCCGTTCTCGTGATGATGTGAACCTGTGGCTCGACCTGGGTGTTACGAGATGCGTGGTCGGGAGCGTTGCTATCACGGCGCCCGAACTCGTGCGGGAATGGATAGGCGAATTCGGAACAGACGCGATCGTGCTGGCACTCGACGTGAATATTGATGTGGTCGGCACGCCGGTATTGACTACGCACGGCTGGACCAGGGACGCGGGCAGCTCGCTGTGGGAATGTCTCGACGGATACGCCGTACACGGCTTGCCCCAGGTGTTGTGCACGGATGTCGGTCGGGATGGCGCGATGACCGGCCCGAACCTGGAGTTGTACCGTGACATTCTCGAGCGTTACCCGGGGCTCGAACTGCAGGCATCCGGCGGTGTCCGCCATGGTGAGGACCTCAGGCAGCTGCGGATCGCTGGACTGCCTGCGGCGATCACGGGTCGCGCGCTGCTGGATGGCGAGATTTCAGCAGATGAGGTGGCGTCATTCCGGCAAAGCGCATAATCCCCTGTCTTGACGTCCGTGATGGCGTAGTCGTCAAGGGCGTGCAGTTTCGCAACCACCGCGTGGTTGGCGATATCCTCGAGCTCGCGGGGCGTTACTGCGAGGAAGGCGCCGACGAACTCGTGTTCTATGACATCACAGCCAGCCCCGATGAACGTACGGTCGACCGCAGCTGGATTGCCCAGGTCGCCGCCGTGATCGACATTCCGTTTTGTGTGGCGGGAGGCATCAAGACCGTTGCCGATGCGGAAGACGTTCTCAACAAGGGCGCGGACAAGATTTCGATCAACACACCGGCTCTCGCCGACCCGCCGTTGATCACCGCGCTCGCAAAACGTTTCGGATCGCAATGTGTGGTCATCGGCATCGACAGCCGCGAGGAAGACGAGGACTACTTCGTTTACCAGTACACGGGCGATCCGGACAAGACCACGGCAGCAGAGCGTAAGACGCTCGACTGGGTCCGGGAGATCCAGGAACGGGGCGCCGGCGAGATCGTCCTCAACTGCATGAACCAGGACGGCGTTCGTAAAGGCTATGACGTGCCGCAACTCGCGAAAGTCCGCGACGTGAGCGAGGTGCCCCTCGTCGCTTCGGGAGGTGCCGGGAAGGTGCAGCATTTCGTCGATGTATTCGAAAAGGCCCGTGTCGATGCGGCGCTGGCAGCCAGTGTCTTCCATAGTGCCGAGATTCCGATCCCGGAACTGAAGGCGCATTTGCGGTCTGCCAATATTGCTATCAGAACCTAGGAAACGATCGTGAGCGACCTTACATTCTTTGGCACACTCGAGAGCATCGTGCTCGAGCGACTCGAAAACCCGCGACCCGGTAGCTACACGGCGAATCTCGTCGCGGCCGGGACCAAGCGCATCGCCCAGAAAGTCGGCGAGGAAGGTGTCGAGTTGTCCCTGGCCGCCGTCGCGGGGGATCGCGACGAGCTAATCGATGAAGCGGCCGATCTGATCTACCACATGATCGTGATGTTGGCTGACCAGCGAATTAGCCTTTCAGAAGTATCCGCGAGACTCGAAGCGCGTCATGCACGCGACTGATTAGCAGGCGTCGGCGGCTCCCTCAACCTGCGGACTTCTCACTCGCGAGCTTATGCGCCGGACGGGCCATGCAGCGATCGGCGTACGCACCGATGTTGCGCGTCTCGGGCAGCATGTCGAACATGCGCATGAACACGGCGCTGGAACCGAGCATGACATCGGCGGCCGAGAAATCGTCACCGACGATCCACTCCCTGCCTTCGAGCGCATTATCGAAGGTCTCGATCATCAGGTCGAAGTCCCCCCAACCGCTGCGAACCCGGCTTGGTTCGACGTTGTTGAATTTCTCCGACATCGCGGGTTCGACAACCGCGGGTGTGTAAAGAGTCCAGTACAGGAACCTGCCTCGTGCCGGAGCGTCGACGCTGGGCGCGAGTGAGCCCGGTGCATAGCGGTCGGCGATGTACAGGCAGATCGCGGCCGACTCTGACATGCTGCCCTCGCCGTCGACGATAGCCGGTACCTTGCCCATCGGACTTGCGGCCAGGAACTCCTCGCTGTCCTCGCGGTTCTCAGCGCGGATATCGACGAGTTCGGTTTCGTAGTCGAGCCCGGCTTCCTCGAGCATCCAGAACGCACGCTGCGACCGGGTCTGTGGGGCCCAGAAAAGCTTCATATGACGATCTCCCTGGCAATTTCACGGCGGTTATAGCGCGAACTCATGACGTAGCCGTAAGCACCCGCGTTGGCGATCAGCATAACGTCGCCCTCCTTCGTCGGCGGCAACAGGCGATCACTGCCGAGGCGATCACCGGTTTCGCAGATAGGTCCTACGACCGTAACTGTCTCGCTCGGCGCCTCGTCCGATCGTGTCAGGTTTACGATCTCGTGATACGAACCGTACAGCGCCGGGCGAATCAGCGAGTTCATGCCCGTGCCAACACCAATATAGCGCATCTCGCCCTTGCCCTTGGTCTGGGTCACGCGCGTGAGCAACACGCCGGCGCGAGCCACGAGAAAGCGGCCCGGCTCCAGCCATAACTTGTACTGTGGATAGGTTTGCTTGATTTCTGCCAGCGTCTCGTCGAGCCGTTGTAGATCGAATGCAGGGTCACCGGGCTTCTCCGCCACGCCAAGACCGCCACCAAGGTCGATCGTCGTGACGCCCGGGAACAGCTCCGCGATCTGCACCAGTTCACCAGCCACCGTTCGCCAGTTGTTCGGATCGAGAATTCCGCTGCCGCTGTGAGCATGGATGCCCGTCACCTCGGCGCCGGCGTCCCGAACCAGTCGGCCCAGTTCCTCGACTTCGAACTGTGGCACGCCGAACTTCGAGTGCACGCCGGCCGTCTTTACATGTTCGTGGTGTCCGCGGCCCTGCCCCGGATCCACGCGTATGAACAGCTGTTTGCCCGCGAACAACTCGGGCCACGCCTGCAAGGGATAGAGATTATCCAGCGTGACCTGCAGGCCCTTTTCCAGACCCCACTGGTATTCTTCTCGTGGTGCGAAATTGGGGGTGAACAGGATTCTGCTCAAATCGAGACCCGGAATAGTCTCCTCGAGCCACTGCACTTCACCCGGAGACACGCACTCGAAGTCTACGCCGGCAGCGTTCAGCGTGGTAAGCAGCTCTGCGTTGAAATTGGCCTTAACGGCGTACAGGATGCGATCGACGTTGCGCAACCCGATCAGGCTCTCGGCCGCTCGCGTCACACTATCGCGGTCATACACGTACGCGTTCGCCTGTTGCTCGGCCAACTCGAGTAACTGGTCTCGCTTGTCGATCCACCACGCGTCTTCTGCCTGCGCGACCGCCACGTCGGCAGCAAACAGCCGCTCCCAGCTGGCTCCGAAGACCGAATCCGCGCCCTTCTTGCGAATGATCGACGCATGCAGCTTGCTGACGAGCCGGGGGCCCTGCTGCTTGTCCACGACGAAGCTGAGGTTCAGGTCGTTCGCCGCCTGGGACATGAGGTGTATGCGCTCTTCCTCGAACACTTCGAGAGCCGGTGCGAGCCGCGGTATAATCGTGCGAATCTTGCGCCCGACCAGGCTCACGGCCGAACACTTGCCGATGATCTGTACCCGGCAGATCTTTTCGAGGTCGTGGATCAGCGCATCCTCGACGTCCTCCGGCAGCATTCCGTCGCTCGTGTCTATCGATACCGTAACGTTGGTCTCCGACGTCGATACCAGGTCAACCGAGACGCCGTTCTCGGCGAAGACCGCGAAGGCCTGCGCGAGAAAGCCGACTTCCTGCCACATGCTGACTGAACTCATCGAGATGAGCGTCAGGCCGTTGCGTATGCAGATTCCTTTGACCTGGGGCTCCACCTCTTCCGTGACCGAGGAAATCACGGTTCCCGCGATATCCGGTGAGTCGGTACTGCGGATGAACAGCGGAATACCGCCCTCTCGCAGCGGGGATATGCAACGTGGGTGCAGCACCGAACTGCCTGCGGAGGCCAGTTCCTGGGCCTCATCGTAGTGCAGCGCGACCAGCAGTCGAGCAGAGGGCACGACCCTGGGGTCGGCAGTGAACATCCCGGGGACGTCAGTCCATACCTCTAGCCTGCGTGCCTGCAATCTCGCGGCGAAATAGGCCGCGGATGTATCGGATCCGCCGCGTCCCAGCAGCACGGTATCGCCGCCCTTGTTCCGGGCGATAAAGCCCTGGGTCAGTATGATCTCGCCTTCCCGGGACAGTGCCTCGCGCATGCCGGGATCCGGCGCGTAATCGCAGGTCGCCGAGAGAAAAGCATTAATCGCGTTGCGGCCAGCACGCGATCGGCTCGTGAGGAATTCCCTGGCATCGACCCAGGCTACAGGAAGTCCCTTTTCCTGCAGGTAAGCCGCCCCGAGACGGGTTGCCATTATCTCGCCGAGAGACATTATGCGAACCCGGACGCGAACGCTCACTTCCTTAACCAGTCGTACACCCGCAACCAGTTGCTCGAGTTGATGCAGCGTGTCTCCCAACAGGTCGGTGCCGTCCAGCCCGAGTGCTTTGGCGAGCTCGAGGTGTTGTTCGCGAATCCCTTTCAGCTTGTCGGAAGCGTCTCCGGCAATAGCTTCTTCGAGCAAGGTCTCAAGCCCACTGGAAACGCCTTTGAGTGCAGAGTGCACGACCACCGGCCGAAAGCCGTCTGCGATTCGCTGTCGCAGGAGCGCCGCGATCGTTTGCCAGTTTTCGGCCGTTGACACGCTCGAGCCGCCGAACTTCATGACGACCCAGGGTGACCTGGCCACGTCCGGGGGCGCGCCCAGCGCCGCGCTATCCTCGAACCTGGCTTCAGCGATGTGCTGCGTCATTGATTCACTCGATCAGGCATGCCCTGCATGTGGCCAAAAAAAAACCCGCAAGGATAATCCCGGCGGGTTCGCTGACAATGTCCGAACTTTATTGACTAGCCGGTACAGTTGTCACTCGCACCCACGCACCTCTGGCGCGCCATATGTTTTATGTGTTCTTTCATATCGAGAAGTTCGATACGTTGGCACATTACGTGGATGTCGTAAAAAATCTCTGATGCAGTAGAGCGAACCTGGCCCAAAAGGTCAAGTCCCGGGCCACTATTCGTCCCACGCGGGCGGAATCGTGACAGCCCCCTCGGAGGCCGAAGATACCTCGTTGCGGTATTTGGCAAGGACGCCACGCTTTACGGGCGACGTCGGCCGCCTCCAGGCGGCGCGCCTCTTCTCGAGTTCGGTCTCGCTGACACGCATGGTGATTGCCTTGCTTTGCGCATCGATTTGCAGCACGTCGCCGTCTTCGATGAGTGCGATTGGCCCGCCGACGGCCGCCTCAGGCGATACATGTCCGACGACAAAACCGTGGCTGCCGCCCGAGAATCGGCCGTCAGTGATCAGGGCGACCTCGGAACCCAGCCCCTTGCCCATAATCGCCCCGGTCGGGCTCAGCATTTCGCGCATGCCCGGCGCGCCCTTGGGCCCTTCGAAGCGGATCACGATGACGTCGCCGGCCTGGACCTTATCGTCAAGAATCGCCTGCAGCGCCTCCTCTTCGGAATGGAATACCCTCGCGCTGCCCTCGAAATGCAGGCCCTCCTTGCCCGTAATCTTCGCTACGGCACCGTCCGGTGCGACGTTTCCGTAGAGGATTGCGAGGTGGCTGTCAGGTTTGATCGGGTTATCGAAGTCGCGAACGATATCCTGGCCCTCGGGATAATCCGCCACATCTGCGAGATTCTCCGCGAGCGTCTTGCCCGTGACGGTCATGCACTCGCCGTGCAGCAGGCCCTCATCGAGCATGCGCTTCATGAGCGGCTGGATCCCGCCAATCTCGATCAGTTCTGACATCAGGTATTTGCCGCTGGGCTTGACGTCTGCAAGAACCGGGACCCGCTCGCCGATGCGTGTGAAATCGTCCAGGGTCAGCTCCACGCCCGCTTCGCGCGCGATCGCCAGCAGGTGTAATACCGCATTGGTCGAACCCGCCAGCGCGATGACGACCGAGATCGCATTCTCGAATGCTTCGCGGGTCATGATATCGAGCGGCCGGATGTCCTCGCGGATCAGGTCCATAACGGCATGGCCGGCGCGCTGGCAATCATCAATCTTCTGCTGCGAAACGGCCTCCTGGGCAGAACTGTTAGCGAGGCTCATGCCCAGTGCCTCGATCGCGGATGCCATTGTGTTGGCCGTGTACATTCCGCCGCAGGCGCCGGGCCCCGGGATTGCCGTCTGTTCGACGTCGAGCAATTCCTGGTCGGAGATCCTGCCTGCCGAGCGGGCGCCGACGGCCTCGAAGACCGAGACGATATCTCGACGCCTGGCGCCCGGTTTGATCGTGCCACCGTAGACGAATACCGAAGGTCGGTTGAGTCTTGCCATCGCCATTACGCAGGCTGGCATGTTCTTGTCGCAGCCCCCGATCGCGATAATTCCGTCGAAACCCTCGGCGCCGGCCACCGCCTCGATCGAGTCGGCTATGATCTCGCGCGAAACCAGGGAATACCGCATACCGGGCGTCCCCATCGAGATGCCGTCGGAAACACTGATCGTGTTGAAGATGACCCCTTTGCCGCCGGCCTCGGTCGCGGCTTCTGCCGCTTCGTCTGCGAGACCGTTAATGTGCATGTTGCACGGTGTCACCATGCTCCAGGTCGAAGCGACGCCGATCTGGGGTCGTTTGAAATCGTCCTCGGAGAAACCTACTGCGCGCAGCATGGCCCGGCTGGGGGCCTGTGCTACGCCATCCACCACTATGCGCGAATAACGCCGCAGGTCTTTGTCGCTCATGCTCCCGGTTCGCTCCGATTATGCCGCTTGGGCCGGAGCGAGAGTCTAGCAGCAAATTATCGGTTTTGCGGCTCGTCGTCGCGGATCATGACGGCGATGCGCTGGTAGACATCGATGGCCGATGTGTCTCCCGTATTGTCCAGTTCGACGACGAACGCCTCGTCCCCCTCCACGGCCGCATCCTGTACCAAAGGAATCAGGAGACGTGCCGAACGTTGACCAGGTCCAAAGGAGATGGAAGTGCTACCGGGCGCGAAGTAATCCTCGCCCTCCGTCGCGGTCACGTCGAACATCGAATAGTTGACGACCAGCGGTGAGTCGTCCGGATTAAAGCGTACGATGTCGATCTGAACGGCGGGGTCTGTTTCCCGAATGGACGCCTGACCGGCCGCGAACGCGACCGTGTTAACGGGTAGCTGCGCTTCAAACGAGCGCTGGTCGTCATCCTCCAGGCTAAGGCTCAGCAATGCCAGCTCGGATCCCGCCGAGTCCGCTTCCCTGAGCCGCAAAGTCGACTGCTGGTCTGCTTCGCGAAGCGGGTCGGACGCCATGATTATCGTCACGCGGCCACGCTGCTGGCCAACAGGAAATTCCACAATGCCGTCGTTCGACAACGAGTACTGCCCGGATCCCCAGGGTGAGCGATTGCCGCTGAATCCCACCTCGTCGAGTTTCAGCGTCAACGGGACACCAACGTCGCCCGAGCGAACGAAGTCCACGATCGCGGCGTCGCCATCTTCGCGCAGTGCGATTCGCTGCGGCAGTTCCGGGGTCTCACCGATCCGGAAGCTGACCTCCGCTGTCGGGGGCGGAAGTGCAGTAAAGTCGACCAGGGGCGCGGGTTCGGGCTCCACAGCTGCCGGGACGACCTCCAGATCAGCGGCTGGCTCCGCTTCAGGGAGCAGTTCGTCCGTGAGCTCCGCTTCGGGTAGCTCAACCGGCTCCGTTAACGGCTCGACGGGCACCTCCATATCCACGATCTCACCGGAGCCCGTATCCAGCCACGGATCCAGGTAACCATACTCGTACGCTGTGCGGATACCGAGGCCCAGCACCACCACAGCCGCGAATATCCATTTGGCATAGCCGCCTTCGTCCCGGGTTTCGAATCGCTCGGGGCGCTCGAGGCTGACGGTGTCATCGCCACTCTCATCCAGCGCCTTGATGAATTCCTGCACGGACTGAAAACGCGTGACGCGTGCGTACGACAAAGCTTTCTTCAGGGCGCTCCATTGCTCATCGTTTATGCCCTGCGGTCGCTGCGGCTTCATGCCTTCCTGCGACGCTTCAGCGGCATTCCTGGGGCCAAACACGCGATGGCCGGCCACGAGCCGGTACAGCAGGCAGCCGAGAGCAAATACGTCATCCGCTGGCACCGGTTCGTCACCCGTGAGCACCTGCATGCTCGAGTACGCCGGCGTCATGGCACCGAGTACGCCAGGGTCGAAGTCCGATTTATGTTGCTTCTGGCGAACGCGGGCGACGCCAAAGTCGAACAGCTTGGCGTCGCGGTTCGGCATGATCATGATGTTGCCGGGTTTTACGTCCGCGTGGACGATGCCGCAGCGGTGCGCATAGTCCAGTGCGTCGCCGACCTGCCGGACAATGCGCAACGCCGCATCGTGGTCGATACTGGTCGCGTCGGTGGAATCCAGGATGTCGGCAAGGGTGCGGCCTTCCAGCCACTCCATGATCAGGAAATACAAATCGTCGTCCCGATCGAGGTCGATGAAACGGACGATATTCGGATGTGCGAGGCAGCGCCCCTTGGAAGCTTCCTGCTGTAGCGCGCGCAGTGCTTGCGCGTCTTCGGCAAGCTGCGGAGAAAGCACCTTGATCGCTACCCAGGGCTCGGGCGAATCGGCTTCGGCCAGTCGCCGGTCGAGCGCCTTGTAGACGACTCCCATACTGCCGCCCGACAATTTTTCCTGCAGCAGGAATCGATCGCGAAGCAATGAGCCCACCTGCACGCGCGCGTCGGCGGTCACTTCCGGTAGCGAGTCTTGCGGTATAACAGTGGTCGATCCGAAGGTGTCGTCGCCTTTGTGTTCGCCCGCCTCCTCGAATTCGTCGCGAATCGAGGGACTTTTCATCACAGGCTGTTCGACAAACGGCGTCGGGCTCGTTGGCACTCGTTCGGTTACGTACCCGTCGAGCATTGATTTAACGAGCTGAAACGTCTCCTTGCGCAGCGATCCTTCTTCATAGCGCTCCTGCAAGATGCGCCTGATCTCGGCTTCGCTGTTGCCGTCGGACGCAAGCAGGCTACCGATTCCGTTCTGGATATCGGCGAGCATTTCGACATCATCGGCCTTGGCCTCCAGCCGATCCTCGAAGCTGGCCAGCTGGTTGGCAAATGTGTCACGAATCTTGTCGGATTCTGCGCTCATATCTAACAGCTCAGTCTACTCTCATGGTCAAGGGCAATAACGGAACTGGTCGTCAAATTACCTTGCCCGGATTGAGGATATTCTGCGGGTCCAGCGTCTCCTTGAGGCGCCGCATCAGTTCGTATTCGACGCCGCCCCGGTAACGCCTCAGTTGCCTCCTCTTCACAGACCCTATCCCGTGTTCGGCGCTGAAACTGCCTCCGAGCTCCGCGACCAGGTCCAGGATTCCGGTCGAAATTCGATCTCCAACTGCAGTGCGCTCTTCCTCTTCCAGCTCGGGCGGCAACCGAACGTTGTAATGAAGGTTGCCGTCCCCGACGTGCCCGAACGCAAGCAACGTAGCGTCCGGGCAAATTTCGGCCAGCATTTGGTCACCGCGCTTCAGGAAATCCTGCATGGCGCTGACAGGAATCGATATGTCGTGTTTGAGCGCTTTTCCCAGCTTTCGTTCTGCTTCCGCGATCGAGTGCCGCAAGTGCCAAAGCTCACGGGCTTCTCCCGAATTCTTCGCGACGACCGCATCCGTCACGACCCCCTCATCGATCATGCCCATGAGCGCCGTTTCAAAAGCCTCGGGGCTACCGCCTGTCGCAACCTCCATCAGCACATACCACGGGTGAGCTTCGGACATGGGGACCTTCGCGCCCGGTACGGCTTGTTCAACCGACTCCAGGATACGGCGGGAGATAAGCTCGAAAGCCTCGATGCGATCGTCGAGTTCGCCGCGCAATGCCGCGAGCAGTTCCACGGCGTCGCCGCTATCTCGCATCGCAACGAGCGCGGTTGCCGTCTCGCCGGGATCGGGAAACAGCCGCAACGTCGCGGCTGTGATGATACCCAGCGTCCCTTCGCTGCCGATGAACAGCTGCTTGAGATCGTAACCGGCCGTGTCTTTACGCAGCGAACGGAGTCCTTCCAGTACCGTACCGTCAGCGAGGACAGCCTCGAGCCCAAGTACCATTGCCCTGGCCGTGCCATAACGAATGACGTTTACGCCGCCTGCGTCGGTCGCAAGGTTGCCGCCGATCTGACAGCTGCCCTCGGCGCCCAGGCTCAGCGGAAAATAGCGATTCGCCTCGAGCGCCGCAGCCTGAATGTCGGCAAGGACACAACCCGCTTCGACCTCGATCGAGTAATTGAGAGGGTCGATAATGCGAATGCGATTGAGCCGCGCCAGGGAAAGCAGTACCTGCTCGCCGCTGTCGTCAGGCACAGCGCCGGCGCACATTCCCGTGTTTCCGCCCTGGGCGACGATACCAACGCCCGCCTCGCCACAGGCACGAACGACCTGTGACACTTCTTCTGTCGTTCCTGGCGCGACCAGGATCCGCGTCTTGCCAACGACCGCGCCTCGCCATTCAGTCAGGTGCGGTTCGAGTTCTGCGGCGTCCGTCTTCCAGCCCCGAGCACCGACGATGGCTTTCAAGCGGTCGTCAAGTGTCGCCATCGAGAATCGCCTGCTCTTCGAAAGTGTCCCAGTCAATATTACTGCCGCACATCACCAGCACAATATTGCGCCCCGTGAGTTCCCTGCGCAGGGGGCCAAGCAGTGCGGCGGTACTGGCGGCACACGCAGGTTCGACGGCAATCTTCATTTCGTGAAACAGGAATCCCATCGATTGCCGTAGGTCCGAATCGTCGACCAGCACCATGCGATCAACGTGCAGCTGGCAAAGTCCGAAGGAATACGGCATCGCGAACGGTGAACCCAGGCTGTCAGCAATCGTGCGTACCTTGTCGATGCCTTGTGGTTCTCCCTTGGCGAGACTGCGGTGCATCGTATCGGCCCCCGTCGGCTCCACCCCGATTACTTCGCAGTCCGGGCGCAGACGTTTCGCCGCGTTCGCAATTCCCGCAATCAGTCCGCCGCCGCCGACCGGCACGATGATCGTGTCGAAATCGTCGCATTGCTCGCAGATTTCGATACCAATGGTGCCTGTCCCCAGGGCAACGTGCGGCCCCTCGAACGGGTGTACGAAGTAACGCCCTTCATCCGCCTGGATCTGTTCGGCAATCGCGAAGGCCTTATGTACGTCATCGGCGAGCACGACCTCCGCGCCGTAAGACCTGCACGCTTCGATTCGTGACGGGTTTGCCGATGCGATCATGACGACTTTGGCCGTCGTGCCAACGGCCTGCGCGGCGAATGCCGTTGCGATTGCATGATTGCCAGCGCTCACCGCGGTCACCCCTGCGCCCAACTGTTCATCCGACAGGCTCAACAGCGTTGCCAGTGCGCCACGCGCCTTGAACGTTCCGGTCCGTTGCAGAAACTCGAGTTTCGCGGACACGCGGGTCTCGCCACCCAACGCTTTTTCGATCGCGGCACAGCGCACGACGGGCGTTGCGACGATCTGCTCGGCAAGTCGCTCGCCCAGTGCGCGGATTTCATCAATATCGGGGCCGGCTGGTGTCATTGCTTATGTAAAATTCACTTCGGAGCACGTGGGTCTATTGTTTGTAATATAAAGCAGATACAGTGACTTCCTTATAATACTTGCGCTGCCAACCAGACTTGATTAGGTTGGAACGAGCGAACTGTGGCAGAGAATGCCCTTTCGCGAAAGTCGCTGCGGGCATTGGCATGGAACTAGAGAATCTGTCGCAATCGGGGATTCGACGAATAGCTGACTATTCGCCGTACCTGGACCAATTGGCCGGACTGGCCCAGCAGATGGGCCTGCGACAGCGCAGCAACCTCGTCCACCTGGAGAAGAACCTTCACGACCACTGGTCGCTCGGGCAGAACAATATCCTGAGCTGGTGCCCGCTCGACGAAGGTGTGCTGGTTCTCGTCGTACCGCATTACGCGATCGCCGAGTACACGGCGCCGCGTGACAACGACCAGCCACCGAGGTTGTCGCCGCGGTTCATCACCGAGCTGATCTCGGGGGACAGGCAACTCTCCATCTCGCAGATGCAGAAGGTCGCGCGCCTGCTGGAGGTCGAGCCGATTCACATTCCGTTGCGGCAGCCATTGACAGGCAGCAGTGTCGAGACGCAGATCATCGAGAAAATGATTCGGCGTTATGGCATCAATTACGTAGCGAGCCGCGCAGTGACGCTGTTCGACATCGTCGGCTTCAGTCTGCTTACGCCTTTCGAGCAGATGACCCAGCTCAACAGCCTCTCGTACTCGCTCAACTCAGCGCATGCGAAGATGCTGGAGCAGGACGTCAACCTCAATTTCGCACGCTCATCGAGCGGTGACGGATTCTACATCTGGAACCGGGACGACGGTCTCGAGGCAAGTGTGAACCTCTATCACCTGATGCATATCGTGCTGGCCGACAATGCGATTGCACGTAGCAAGTCCGCCTCCAAAGCGGTCCCGAGGTTGCGGGCGTGTTTCCATGTCGGCAGCTGCTACGAATTCCACCAGGCGGAGGGCCTGAACCCGACCATGCACGACTTCATCGTCGGAGATGTCACGATCGAACTCGCACGCATGATAGAGGCCGCGCTTCCGGGCCAGATACTGGTCGGCGATTTCATGGCCGACATCCAGGATGAGGCGCCACACGACGACGACTATGTGGACCCGAACATCGATGCCGTCACGTTCCTCGAGCGCGCCCAGGGCAACCTCTCCCAGCTCAGCGGCATGGAACTCTCGGGCGAACGCGTTACCGCGATCAAGTGTTATCTAACCGGCGAAAACATCGGCGAGGGTCAATTCACGATCCGGAGGCTGACGATCAAGGACAAGCACGGACTATCGCGCGTCGCCTTCAATGCCAAGGTCAATATCTATCGTGAGACAGCGCGGCCGATTCTACTCGGCATACAGGACCGGAAGCTGCCAGCTCTTAGTCCGGTTTAACTATGCGGCGTAACCTGTTCGATTGGGGCGGTAATCTCGTCGCATTCGCGCTCCTCATCTTTCTCAACGTTTTGTCCAACGCGTTGCCAATCAACGGGCAGACGATGCCGGAGATATCGGCCAAGTACCCTTCCCTGTTCACCCCTGCCGGGTTTTCCTTCTCGATCTGGGGCGTTATCTACCTGTCTTTGCTCGTCTTCGTGGTCTACCAGGCTCTACCTCCGCAACGCAGGGACGTACGTATCGCCGCGATCAGCACGTTGTTCAAAGTCAACTGCGTCGCCAATGCGTCCTGGATCGTGGTCTGGCACTACGACTTGCTCGTGGTGTCCCTGCTCCTGATGTTCGTCATCCTGATTACGCTGATTCTCATCTACCGTTCGTTGCTCGCGGCGATCGCTAACAGTGGTGCCGTTCGGCACATCGCGCTGCACCTTCCATTCAGCCTCTATACGGGCTGGATCACTGTTGCAACGATTGCCAATATCAGTGTGCTACAAACGCATTACGGCTGGGATGACGCCGGTCTCTCAGCCGTGCAGTGGACGCTGTTCAAGCTCGCTCTGGCGGGCGCAATCGGGGCGACGGTAGTGTTGAAAGTTCGCGACCCCGTGTTTGTCGTTGTAATAGCATGGGCTGCTTACGGAATATCCGTAATGCAATCGGCGACTCCCCCGGTATCCGGAGCGGCGATGACAGTGTCAGTATTGGCCTTGTTACTCGCGGCAAACGAATTTTTTTCACGATTCCGCCGAGCCTGAAATCCAACGGAGAGCGACATGGCAAATGAGGGTTACCACGAAGCCATTGAAGACCTCAGCGAACAAACGAAAGACATGCATCGCGCGATTGTTTCGTTGATGGAAGAACTGGAGGCCGTCGACTGGTACAACCAGCGAGTAGATGCCTGCAAGGACGAGGAACTACGCGCCATCCTCGCGCACAATCGCGACGAGGAAAAGGAACACGCTGCCATGGTGCTCGAGTGGATCCGCAGACAGGACCCGACCTTCGATAAGGAACTGAGGGACTTCCTCTTTACCGACAAGTCGATCACTCACGATTGATGAGCCTTGCGAGAGGATGAGCGCTGCGCGCTTGTCGGTCGACTGCGTCGACCTCGGTGCGAACCTCCGAACGAGGTTCAAGTCTCCCCGCCCAAAACGAAAAATGACCGCTCACTGAAAGTGAGAGCGGTCAATTTTTCTAAATTGGTCGGGGCGGGGAGATTCGAACTCCCGACCCCCACAACCCCATTGTGGTGCGCTACCAGGCTGCGCTACGCCCCGACCGTACTGCCCTGTTGCACGCTCTCGCGCACTCGTGCAGGGCGGCAATGATAACCGCCGCGGGAAGACTTGGAAAGCAAAGAATTCAGCGGCGCAGAATCTTAAGAACTTGTTCAAGTTCCATTCGTATCTGCTTGATAATCTGCTGACTTTGTGTGACGTCAGTCTTGGCATCGTCGCCGGTCAGGCGCTGGCGGGCGCCGCCGATCGTGAAGCCTTCGTCATACAGCAGGCTCCGTATCTGACGAATGATCAGTACGTCCTGCCGTTGGTAATAGCGACGATTGCCCCGCCGCTTTACAGGCTTGAGTTGCGGGAACTCCTGCTCCCAATACCTGAGGACATGCGGCTTTACGGCGCAGAGGTCGCTTACTTCACCGATGGTGAAATAACGTTTACCAGGAATTGGAGGGAGTTCGTCGTTATTCCCCGGTTCCAGCATATGCTTCCACTCGGGCCTTTAGTTTTTGTCCTGGACGGAAGGTCACCACGCGGCGCGCGCTGATCGGAATTTCTTCACCCGTTTTCGGGTTTCTGCCCGGACGTTCTTTCTTATCCCGAAGATCAAAATTTCCAAAACCGGAAAGCTTGACCTGTTCACCGACTGCGAGCGATGCACGCAGCTCTTCAAAATACATATCGACAAGTTCGCGTGCTTCTCTTTTGTTGAGACCCAGTTCATTGAACAACGACTCGGCCATTTCCGCTTTTGTCAGTGCCATCGGGTTCAGTCTCTTAGTTCAGCGGCGAATTTGTCTTTTAATTTGTCTGTTGCCGCGGCCATCGCGATGTCCGCATCATCGTCAGTAAGGGTGCGCGATGTTTCCTGCAAAATCAAGCCTATTGCGACGCTTTTTCGCCCTGCTTCTATACCGGCACCCTTGTAAATGTCAAAAATCCTGACACCTTGAATCAACTGGGGTGCACTCTCGGCGACCGCAGCGACGAGTTCGCCTGCACTGACATCGTCATTGACAATGACTGCGATGTCACGACGAATAGCCGGGAACCTGGAGATCGCTACCGCACTCGGCGCCTTTGCAGCAAACGCTTTGTCGGCATCGATTTCGAATACATAGACGGCACGCTTGAGGTCGTACTGTTTGGCGAGCGACGGATGCAGCTTGCCGATTACGCCGATGATTGCCTCATTGCGCCGGATTTCGGCGGCCTGTCCGGTCTGCAGTGCCGGATGCTCAATGGCCGAGAAGGTGACGTCACCGTCTTCCGCAGCGAGCGCGAGCAAGGCCTCGACATCAGCCTTTATGTCAAAGAAATCAACGTTTTCTGACTCACTTCCCCACTGCTCGGGCACTACGGATCCCGTCGCGAGTCCCGCTATCCGAACGATTTCAGTGTGGTTGTCCAGCTTCCCATGGAACGACTTGCTTGCTTCGAAGATGCGTACCCGATCCTGTTGCCGGGCGACATTGGCAGACGCTGCGGCGACCATGCCAGGCCACAAGGATCCGCGCATGACGGACATCTCCGAGGAGATCGGATTGCTCAGCACGAGTTCCGACTCTATCCCGGTGAAAGCCTTGTTCGCCTTCGAATCAATAAAGCTGTAGGTGATCACTTCCTGGTAGTCGCGCGCAATCAGGGAGGCCGCGGCGCGCTCTATTTCGACCTGTGTTTCGGTAACCGTTTCGAGTGCTGCCTGCGAGAAGGCGGTCGTTTCCGGAATGGAGTCGTAACCGTATATTCTGGCAATCTCTTCGATCAGATCGGCTTCGATTTCGATATCGAAGCGGTGGCTGGGCGGCGTGACGTTCCATCCACCGTCGGCCTCTTCGACGTCCAATTCGAGCCGCGACAGGATTCGAATGACTTTTGCATCGGCAATCTCGAGGCCGAGCAAACGCGTCAAATGATCTTTGCGCAAAAGAATCGCATTCCTTTCAGGCAGATGCTCCGCGGCTGATTCCACGACCATTGGACCTGCATTGCCACCCGCGATCTCCAGAAGCAGTGCGGTTGCGCGCTCGACCGCCCGCCCCTGGCCTTCAGGGTCGACGCCACGTTCGAATCGCAGCGACGCATCGGTATGCATACCGTAGGAACGTGCACGCCCAGCCATGAAGTCCTGAGGCCAGAACGCGGCCTCGAAGAAAACGTCGGTGGTCGTGTCGGTCACGGCCGTACCGAGGCCGCCCATGATGCCGGCGATACCAATCGGGCCACTGTCGTCGGTGATGATTAGCGTGTCGCTGTTGAGCTCTATTTCTTTTTCATCCAGCAGCATGACCTTTTCGCCCGTTCTTGCGAGGCGTGGCCTGATCGGCCCCTGCAGCAGGCTGGCGTCATAGGCATGCAACGGCTGGCCGTACTCGAGCATGACGTAGTTGGTGACATCGACGACCGGCGAGATGCCGCGCAGCCCTGAGCGACGGAGCCGCTCTGTCATCCAGGTTGGTGATTTCGCGCGCGGATCGATGCCGCGGATGACGCGCCCCGCGAATCGCGGGCAACCGGCAGGCTCGACCAGTTCTACAGGGTGCGTGGCCTCGATGGTTGCCGCAACAGACTCAACTGCGGGGTCCCTGAGGTCGGCGCCCGTTAGCGCAGCAACGTCGCGAGCGATGCCCAGCACGCTGAAGCAGTCGCCACGATTTGGTGTGAGATCGAAGCTAATGACGGCGTCCGGGAGATCGAGGAACTCGATGAGCGGCGAGCCGACTTCAGCGTCGTTCGCCAGGTGCATGATCCCATCGGACTCGTCACCGAGGCCCAGTTCGACCGCCGAGCACAGCATGCCATTCGAGACTACGCCGCGAATCTTCGCCTTGCGCAGTTTCATGCCATTGGGCAGTTTGACGCCGGGCTTCGCCAGTGGCGTCTTCATGCCTTTTACGACATTGGGGGCACCACAGACGATGTCGATGAACTCACCGCTGCCGTCGGACACCTTGCACACGCTCAGCTTGTCGGCATCGGGATGCTTGCCGACTTCGACGACTTCGGCGATGACGACATCCGCCAATCCGGCGCCCTCGTAGTCGATGCCTTCAACTTCGTGGCCAAGCATAGTGAGTTGATGACCGAGCGCTTCGGTATCCAGGTCGGGATCGACCCATTCGCGTAGCCAGGATTCTGCAATCTTCATCGCCGTTACCTGAATTGCCGCAGGAACCGGAGATCGTTCTCGAAAAACGTTCTCAGGTCCGTCACGTTGTAGCGCAGCATCGCCAGGCGTTCGATCCCGATGCCGAATGCGTAGCCCGTGTACTTCTCAGGATCCACGCCGGCGCTCTCGAGGACGTTCGGGTGCACCATTCCGCAGCCCAGGATCTCGAGCCACTTGCCTTCGCCCCAGGAAACGTCGACCTCCGCGGACGGCTCCGTGAACGGGAAGTAAGACGGACGGAAGCGCAGCTCGGCTTTACGCTCGAAGAACGCTTCGACAAACTGGTGCAGAACCGCCTTGAGATTTGCGAAGCTGATGTTCTCGTCGATGACGAGGCCCTCCACCTGGTGGAACATCGGCGTATGCGTCTGATCGGAGTCGCAGCGGTAGACCCGCCCGGGCGCAATAATGCGAATCGGCACCCCCTCCTTGACGATCGACCGAATCTGCACGGGTGACGTGTGCGTTCGTAACAGATTCCCGCCAGGAAAATAGAAGGTATCGTGCATGGCACGCGCCGGGTGATTATCGGGAATATTCAGCGCCGTGAAGTTATGAAAGTCATCCTCGATTTCCGGCCCCGAACGAACGCCGAAGCCGGCATTGCGGAAGATCTTCTCGATGCGCAGGGTGGCGCGGGTCACGGGATGGAATCCACCAATGGAGCTGCCGCGCCCCGCCAATGTAACGTCAACGGCATCCGCTGCCAGTCGCGCTTCCAGTGCCGCCGCTTCAAGTGTCTCGCGACGGGCATTCAGCCTTGCTTGCACTTCCTGCTTGGCACGATTGATTTCCTGGCCGGCCGCCGCGCGTTCATCAGCCGGCAGCTGCCCCAGGGTCTTCAGGCGAGCCGTCAGCTCGCCCTTCTTGCCGAGGTAGGAAACGCGGACCGCGTCGAGCGCGGCGAGATCCGATGCGGCGTCGATTTGCGACGCGGCCTGACCGATAAGCTCGCTAAGTGCCTGCATAGTTGTGCCCTGATGCGGGCGCATCGCGCCCGCGTCAAGTTCGGTTAGCTGGCGGCTTGCTGTTCGAGACCGGCTTTTGCCGCCTCTGCAATCGCACCGAAGCCTTCGGGATCGTGCACGGCGATGTCGGCGAGGATCTTGCGATCGACAGCGATATCGGCACGGTTCAGCCCGTTTATGAGACGGCTGTAAGACAGGCCGTGCAGACGTGCTGCCGCGTTGATCCGGGTAATCCACAGGGCACGGAATTGACGCTTGCGCTGCCGCCGATCGCGGTAGGCGTATTGGCCGGCTTTGATGACAGCCTGCTTGGCCGTCTTGAATAGTTTGCTGCGCGCGCCGTAATAACCCTTGGCTTGGCCGAGGACCTTCTTATGGCGGGCTTTGGCGACTACGCCACGTTTGACTCTTGCCATTGCTCAATCTCCTCTTAGCTGTACGGAAGCAAACGTTTCACGGCCTTAACGTCGG